>Ga0265329_10000023_pt1 | contig 61537 bp, 50 predicted proteins | sample 41627metaG_FD_202091 | JGI IMG/M metagenome (GOLD analysis project Ga0265329, IMG submission 202091) | Rhizosphere microbial communities from Carex aquatilis grown in University of Washington, Seatle, WA, United States - 4-16-27 metaG | ecosystem: Host-associated > Plants > Roots > Rhizosphere...
CTTGCGGTCTTCTGCGATGTCTTCTGCGATGAAGGGTATTTCGACCTTCATCAGACAGAGCAAATACTTCTTGAAGCAAAGAGATTCGGACTCATCCCGAAAGTGCACGCCGACCAACTTCATGCAATCGGGGGAACAGAACTCGGAATTCATCTCAACGCAATTTCGGTCGATCACCTCGAACATCTCACGGCAAAGGGCCTCGAAGCGCTGAAGCAATCATCAACCGTTGCGACCGTTCTTCCCGGGGCGTCGTTTTTTTTAAACCATCCCTACGCCCCCGCCCGCTCTATTATAGATGCAAACATCCCGCTGGCAATTGCAACTGATTTCAACCCCGGTTCATCAATGTCATTTTCAATGCCGATGATGATGACGATCGCATGCACACAGATGAAAATGACGCCGGAAGAAACAATTGCCGCCTGCACACTGAACGGGGCGGCGGCACTTGGACTTTCCCACGAAACGGGGAGCATCGAGGTCGGCAAACAGGCAGATATCGTATTGTATGATGTTCCAAATTACAGTTACATCCCGTATCATTACGGTGTCAATCTTGCCTGGAAAATAATTAAGAACGGAACCGTGCTTGAATTCTAATCGAAAAAGAAAATCTCCCCCCTTGGTCGCAGGCATAGACCTTGCCGGGAGTCCGAAACGGAATACCGGAGTGTGCCTCCTCAGGGGGCGGCGCATTATTCAATGGAACACGTTATTTTCTAACGAAGAGATTCTGGAATTTATCGACCGTGCACGGCCTCACCTGATTGCGATCGATGCACCGCTCAATCTTCCGCCGGGAAGAAAAACGCTCGACGACCGGAACGGCGAACATTTCCGGCCGTGCGACCGGGAATTGTTGAAGCGGGGCATTCGATTCTTCCCGATCACACTTGGACCGATGCGAATGCTCACCGAACGAGGCATTGCGTTGAAAAAGAAATTTACACGAAAGGGGTACCGCGTCATTGAAATGTATCCCGGGGCCGCACAGGATGTTTGGAAGACCGGCCGCAAACAAGATGGACTTCACACACTAAGAAAAGGATTAGAGAAACTCGGAGTTAAGGGTCTCGATAAAAAGATGAACGGCGACGAACTTGATGCGGTCACGGGGGCGCTCGTCGGATTCTGGTACATGAAAGGAAAAGCGGAGGTTCTGGGAAATTTTAAAGAAGGGGCAATTGTTATTCCGCTTCCGGTCGCCTGAGTTCTGTATTCTGAATTCTGTATCCCAGCATAGGAATTCAGAATACAGGAGACAGAATATTATTTAAAAAAGAGACATCCATGAAAAAAATAATTGAATGCGTCCCCAATTTCAGCGAGGGACGAAACGCAAGCACGATCAAAGCGATCGCCGAGAGCATCCACAGCGTCGAAAACGTTAAGCTGCTGAATGTTGAACCGGATAAAGACTATAACCGCGTTGTCGTAACATTTGTCGGCGATCCGGACGGCGTCGCCGAGGCGGCGTTTCAATCGGCGAAGACCGCGTCAATGCTTATTGACATGGAGCGCCACAAAGGAGAGCACCCGCGGATCGGCGCAACGGACGTCGTACCGTTTATTCCGGTATCCGCGACAACGATGGACGAATGTATCGGACTCGCGAAAGCGTTCGGTATGCGCGTCGCTTCCGAACTCCATATTCCTGTGTATCTCTACGAAGCGGCGGCGACATCGCCCGATAGAAAAAATCTTGCCGATGTTCGCAAAGGAGAATACGAGGGTCTCGCCGAAAAACTTCTCGACCCAAAATGGAAGCCGGATTACGGATCGGCGGCGTTCAACAAAAAATCGGGCGCGACGGTCACGGGCGCTCGTAAATTTCTCATCGCATATAATGTCAACCTCAACACTGCCGATGCAGCTGTCGCACAGGAAATTGCACTGCGCATCCGTGAAAGCGGCCGGGTCAAAAAAGATGCATCGGGAAACACCATCAAAAATGAAAAAGGGGAAGCGGTAAAGATTCCCGGATCGTTGAAAGCCGTGAAAGCGATGGGGGTGGTGGTAGAGCGGCTCAATATCGCTCAGGTTTCCATAAATCTTGTGGATTATGAAACAACTCCACCGCATATTGCATTCGAAGAGGTGAAGAACATTGCTCACTCGCTGGGCGTCGAAGCGACCGGAAGCGAGATTGTCGGCTTGACGCCGTTAAAAGCGCTGCTGATGGCTGGAAGATTCTACGATCCACAGATAACAGCGGAAGAGGGATTGATTTCAGTTGCAATCGACCGATTAGGGCTGAGCCAACTGGACCAGTTCGATCCGCAAAAGAAGATTATAGAGTACCAATTATAGGGGAATCATCGCGCAAAAACGCGGAAGATGCAAAGGAAAAGAACTAAATGATGATGAAGAAAACGCCTGAAGGATTCCTCGCGCAAAGGCGCTAAGACGCAAAGGAAAAGAACTAAATAATGATGAAGAAAACGCCTGACGGATTCCTCGCGTGAAGGCGCTAAGACGCAAAGGAAAAGAACTAAATAATGATGAAGAAAACGCCTGACGGATTCTTCGCGCAAAGGCGCTAAGACGCAAGGGGGGGGTGAATGAACGAAAATGGAATCGCTACGAAAATTGTAAATGCTGCGTTCAAGATCCATAAAACAGTTGGACCGGGGTTGCTCGAATCTGTTTACGAAACTCTCATGGCGCATGAGTTAACGAAGCGAGAACTTCACTTTACCCGTCAACAAATGATCGCTGTTATTTATGAACAAATACGATTTGATGAAGGGTTTCGCGCAGATATTATAGTTGAAAACAAAGTGATTGTTGAATTGAGGTCCATTGAGACAATTGCACCTATTCACAAAAAGCAACTATTGACGTACTTGCGATTGGCCGATAAGCGTCTCGGACTTCTTATCAATTTCGGAGATGTTTTGATCAAAAACGGTTTTACAAGATTAGTAAATAATTTAGTAGAATAAAAACCGACTTTTTGCGCCTTTGCGCGAGATAAACCACCATCTGTGAGAAAAAATGCTGATAACGAAAACCGTTAACGAATTTATCGATGACGTTGCTTCCGGCAGTCCAGCCCCCGGCGGCGGGAGTGTTGCTGCGCTCGCCGGCGCGCTTGGCGCCGCTCTCACAGCAATGGTATGCAGCCTTACGATCGGCAAAAAAAAATATCTGAGCGTACAGGGGGAAATGGAAGAGATGTTGAGGCAATCGGGAATTTTGCGTACGTCGCTTGCCAAATTAATTGACGATGACGCAGAAGCCTTCGGCACCGTGATGAAAGCGTTGAACATGCCGAAAGAAACCGAAGAAGAGAAAATAAGGCGAGCGGAAGCAATCCAACACGCGACGAAGCGTGCGACGGAGATCCCTTTGCGTGTGATGCAATTATGCGAAGAAGCGTTGGCGCTCGCAAAAACCGCCGCTGAAAAAGGAAACGTCAATTCAATATCCGATGCAGGTGTCGCAGCGCTCATGCTTCAGGCCGCATGCCGTGGCGCAAGGTTAAACGTTCAGATCAACCTTGGATCGCTCAAAGATTCTGTTTTTGTCCAGGAGACAACATCCCTTACCGAGAGCATCGGCAAACGTGTGGATGCAATGAGTCTCGACATTCTCAATCGGGTGGACGGAGCGCTTTCACCCGCACACTCATGAAAGGACAAGCTTAATGGAAACTGCTTGGAAATTGCTCAGCGACGCTCCAGACGCCGTTTTCTTCTCGCGCGACGACGAATCCGACCCCCGGATGGGAGATATCGTCCGCCGGCAAAAAGAAAACCTTTCGCCCAATATTCAAATCGGTATTGTCGGAGTTCCGGAAGACGAGGGGGTCAAAAGAAACCGCGGTCGTGTCGGTGCAAAAGAAGCCCCGAACGAAATCCGCAAGGCGTTGTACAAGTTTACCCCGTTCGCCATCTCAAAAAACAAGCAGATATCGGAGCTTTCCATATTTGATTTCGGCAATGTCAAAACCGGCGGATCGCTGGAAGAGACCCACCAACGAGTTCAAACTGTCGTCGAAACGCTTGTTGCGAACAACATCCTTCCGATCGTTATTGGCGGAGGGCACGACACCACCTACCCTACCTTCCTTGCTTTTTCTAAAAAAGCTGCGAACACAGGTGCCATTAACATCGACACACATTTGAATTTCCGCAAATCGAATCCGCATCGAAACAACGGGACCGCCTTCCGCCAGATTCTCGACCTTACTCACAGTCCCCTTGCGCCGATGAATTTCGTCGAGGTCGGCGCGCAGTCGTTCGCCAACTCAAAAGAACATTACGAAGAATTGAACGACCGCGGAGCGACCGTTTTCACGCTTGGGGATGTCCGCAAAGAGCGGATAGAAAAAATTCTTGATATTGCATACGAAATTGCTTCGAACTCCTCCGAGCGATTGTACGTCAGCTTTGACCTTGACTCGGTCCAAAGCAGCGACGCGCCAGGCGTCAGCGCTTCGTACCCGACCGGACTTACTGCTGAAGAATTGCTGAAGGCAGCTCATTTCGCCGGCCTGCGGCAAAAAATAAAAGCGATCGACATTGTCGAGGTCAACCCGAAGTTCGATGTCGACGGAAAAACCAGTAAGCTCGCAGCGCTGGTGATAATGTATTTTCTTGCCGGAGTGGCAAACAGGTAGGCCGCCGGGAGTTCGGGGCTCGTGCTCCTTAGTCAGGGAACAAGTTTTATATAGTTGCTGTCGGACGCCTTGATCGTAAAAACATGATTTTCCGAAATATTTGGCAGGGCAAATCAAGGGCGTGTGTGACAACTGCCCAATCGGTAACAAGATCGGAAAATAGTCAAGTTGCCTTAATTGTTTTACCTCTATATCTAATCTCTTCCCCACACTCGCAAATCTTCACCCTATCCAAAAGTTTTTCTTGACAAATCCTTAAAGAAAACGTATTTTTTTCCCAACGCGTTGGGGAAACCGAAGATTTGCCAACCCCAAGTGCAACCCCGGTGGTGGAAAAACCAGAGGTGGGAAATGGTTTTTACGGTTGCGATATCAAATTCAATATCCTTCAATTCTCTCCGGATTTTGTTCCTTCCGATTAGATTCTCCTTGTTTTCAATAAATCGTCAAAAACACAAATCAGATTTTTTCAATATTCAGCCAAATCTGTTTTCAATTGTCCGACGGCCTAAAAACCCTGAAACCTATGAGGGATTTTTTGCAGTAGCTTGAATTAAATCATTCTGGAATAAACGCGAAAAGAAAGGACGGTGTCGGTATGGGCGTAAGTGATATTTTGAAAAAGACTTCAATGCAAGCGGTGCTCGTCGGCGCGTTTGGTGGCATAGCGCCGAATCTTATCGAGTTGATTCCAAAACTTCTCAGCAACGTTTTCCCGTCATTGGGTACTATTCTCGCACTGATATTACTGGCGATCATAGGGGCCGTAGTCGTTTTTATCTATAAGGAAAAAAGCCTTCAGAAAGCTTTAGTCCTTGGCGCCGGTGCACCTGCACTTCTGGCAACATTGACGGCAAATGTGGTGAACCCGAATCATTCGGGGTCCGCTTCCTTGTTGGATGTCTCTTTTTTTTCCGTTGCCCGTGCACAGGTGCCGAGTTCCAACGACACCATCAGATTCGTTATACATAACAATGCCAGTCCTTATAAACTAAATGCGATGTGGCTCCGCGCCGACTCAAAAACAGTTGAAAAATACCAGCAGAATGGTGATACGCTAACCGTTCAGGTTCCACAAGAGACAAAAGAAATTCGCCTCGATTTACCTGTCGAGGGAACAGGTCTCGTTATACCCGCTTCGGAAATATCCAAAAGCAAGGATGTGAATCTTGGGATCACAGAAGATAAAAATACGCACGATTTTTGGAAGGCATTCGGGAATATTGATCTTCCAAAATACAAAATAGAAAAAGTCGAAAAGGAAAAACAATAGGATAAATAATATTCCAAACCTCATCGATCCATAATTTTTTTCCAGAGGAGGCCTTTATGAAAACAAAACTTTCTCCGCCTAAACCTCGTTTTGGCTGGGTGCCGGACGTGCCGGACCAGCGAGATCATCTCTATGCTGCGCCGGTCGAATGGCTGGCGAAACTGCCGCCGAAGGCTGATCTTCGAGCAAAATGTCCGCCGGTGTACGACCAGGGACAGCTCGGAAGCTGCACGGCGAACGCCATCGCCGCCGCAATCGAGTTCGACCAGATGAAAGAGAAAATGAAATACTTCATGCCGTCGCGGCTGTTCATCTATTACAACGAACGCGCGATGGAAGGAACCGTCAACTCCGACAGCGGCGCAGCTATCCGCGACGGGATCAAGAGCGTCGGACAACAGGGTGACTGTCCCGAATCGCTCTGGCCGTACGACATCGCAAACTTCGAAGACAAGCCTCCAGCATCGTGCTACAACAATGCGGTGATGCACAAGGCGGTCCTCTACCAGCGCGTAACCCGTACGGCGAATCAGATGAAGGGATGCCTTGCCTCCGGTTATCCGTTCGTCTTCGGGTTTTCGGTTTACGCAAGCTTCATGAGCCTGTCAGTGGCAAAGACGGGACATGCTTCGATGCCGAAGCCGAATGAACAGCTCGAAGGAGGCCATGCCGTTCTTGCAGTCGGCTACGACGACGAGAAGCAGTGGTTTATCGTGCGCAATTCGTGGGGAACCGGATGGGGCATGAAAGGATACTTCACACTTCCCTACGCCTATTTGCTCGAGCCGAATCTTGCGGATGATTTCTGGACGATACGTGTTGTAAAGTAAACGATGCCTGCAATAAGTTCGGGGAAAATGATAAAAGATAAGAAAACAGCGGAAAAAACCTTGCTGGAAAAAAATTGCTTGGCGGGGTTTTGTGAATTCGTGACTAATTAGTTTGTCCCGCGGTAAAGTGAGAATTTGAGAACGAGGTGAAATTTCGATACACGCTGCCCTCACCGACCTATGCAATCGCTGTTTCTCAAAGATTGCCTGAGTTTATGGTGTTGTTTATTTCTGGCTAAAAGATTATGATTTGTTACATTCAAATGGATATGTTGCAGGCAGCCTTTTAGTTTGCTGCATTGGTACGTTATATCGAGCGGAAACGCCGGATGGATTAATCCTCAGATACCACTCTAGAGTTATCCATTTGATCTTCAAGTCCGCCATCTTGAGCAGCATCCATGGAGTTTTACCTTCACATGAACAATCTTCCAACGCGAATTCTGCCAATTCTCTTCTTTGCACTTTTGCTCGGCACACATCAGTCATCCGCGCAGCCGGCATTGCCGCTTACTCCATACCAGGGAAGCTGGACGTTTACGTTTGCAGGGGGATTGGACGGAAGCGGCACAATGGAGGTGTCCGCGGAAGCGAAAATCTCAGTTCACGTCTGCCTCAGGAAATACGAGTCCGTCGCGGGAAACGGAACATGGAGCGCGCAGAAAAAATGATTGATGAGCCCCCCTTTAGCCCCAGGCTTCAGCCTGGGGGGCCTGGGGGCATAGAAAATTTTAGAACATAAATGTCACCGTGATGCCCGTTGGATTGAATCCCACCGAAGGGCTGCCGGAAGATTGAAGCGAAGAAGTCTCTCCTGAATAGACATTTCGATAATATTTTCCCACCGTAGAACCGACCGCGTACGACATCAGCGCCCCTGCGACAGCGTCGGAAAACCAGTGCATTCCGCCGCGGTTGTTTGCCGAAACGCCGAACATTGTGTACCCGACAAGTCCGAAACCGACGACCTTTAACCAAGTCTTCCCCGGATAATAACTCGTCAATGCCGAGACAACCGCCATCGTCGCCGCAGTGTGGCCGGAGGGCCATCCCCAAAAAACTCCGCCGCGCAGAAAACCGAACCGGAACGTTCTGCTGAGGCTGTCCATGTCCGAGACGTGCCGCCAATCGGGGTTCGGCCTCCCCGTGACCGCCTTCAACGCCGAGTTGTAGAGGAACTCGATGAGACTTGCCTGCAGCACCGCAAAGGAAGCTCCCAATACTTCCCTGTCGTTCTTTAACTTTGCATACGCGAAGAGCGAGCCGCCCGCGATAAACGGGAGATATTCCCCCGTAAAAACAACGGGGCGCGCCCACAGTCCATTCTCACTATGCTGATTGAAATAATGCTCCACATCGTAGTCGACTCCCTGATCCACGATGATCGCCGTTGCAGCGACAGCCGTCAGATGGAGGTAGATGTTATTCCCGCGGAAGCTGCCGAGAACGTTGTCGCCGAAATTTCCGAACAGATTGAGGTCGGCGGCGTTGCTCTCAGCGGTTCCCTGGGGAGATGGAAGAGCGTTGTGCATCGCGTCCGGGGGAAGTGTTTGTGCAACGATGCATGCCGGGGAAAAGCTGATTACTCCAATGGCTATAAAAACAGAAAAGAAGTACATCTTTCTAATCATGACCGTGACCCTTCATTATTTCAATAATTGTAAGAAATCTCGATTTCAAATGCTCGAAAATGATATATTTCAATCGTCGCGTTTTGATAAATGATGTGTGGTGGCCCCATTAATGAAGCCACCAAAATAGCCATCACCGGGGGGAGCCGTGAAATACAATCCAGCCATACACCATCGCCAATCCATCAGATTAAAAGGGTACGATTACTCAGCGGCCGGTGCATATTTTATCACCGCAGTCTTGCAGCATCGCATGCACTTGTTCGGGCGCGTGTGCGAGAACGGGATGCAATTAAGCGAGGCCGGAAAAATTGCGCGTCGATGCTGGGAAGAGATACCGCTTCATTTCCCGCATACAGCGGTGGATGAATTTGTTATCATGCCGGATCATATGCATGGGATCATTGTTATTGTGGAAGATGATGATAATCAATCTCGTCGTGGTCGTGGTTTGATTAATCAAGCCACGACAAATGATATTTCCACAAATCAATTTCCGACGGAAACCGATTGGATATTAATGAAAAACCCAAAACAAACGTTGGGGAAAATCGTCCGATGGTACAAGGCGCGGGCAACAAAGATGATTCGCGATTCCGGCGAAAAGGGATTTGAATGGCAGAGAAATTACTATGAACGCATTGTTCGTGACGAACGTGCATTTACAGCAATTCGAAAATATATTTTGAATAATCCAGCTAAGTGGCTGCATGATAGAAAAAATCAGCACGCAATGTGAGAGTGTCTTGTCTGGGTCGGGGTGTCTGAGCCTATGCGTCTGGGCCGGGATGTCTGGGCGTTCAATTGAACGCCCAGACGCCGAGACACATAGACACCTAAATATCTAGACGCCCAGACCAGACAATGGCTCGCTTCTTGCACTTCCATCGTTAAAGCTGTATCTTATTGAAGAAAAATTGCCCACGACGTAATCGTAGGGCATTTTCGTTTAAGCGGAAAGAAAGAGTTATAAGTGAAGGGTTAAAAGTGAGATGTTGATGAAAAAGCATCGAAGGCGAAGCCCCTGATTTTTTCACTTTTAACTTCTAACTATTCACTCGTTCCGCCCTACTGAATTCTGACTCAATGAACCAGCTCCGGAACTTCTGCATCATTGCTCACATCGACCACGGCAAATCAACGCTAGCGGACAGGCTGCTGGAGCTGACCGGCACGATCACGCAGCGTGACCTTGTTGTCAACCAGGTGCTCGACGACATGGACCTGGAGCAGGAACGGGGCATCACGATCAAGCTGCACGCAATCCAAATGCAGTACACGGCAAAGGACGGACAGCACTATACGCTCAATTTAATCGATACGCCGGGGCACGTGGATTTCACGTATGAAGTTTCCCGTTCGCTCGCGGCATGCGAGGGGGCAATTTTAGTTGTGGATGCATCGCAGGGAGTCGAGGCACAAACCATCAGCAACCTCTATCTTGCAATCGATGCCGGATTGGAGATCATCCCTGTTATCAATAAGGTCGATTTGCCTTCCGCACAAACGATGATCGAGACCGTGAAACACGAAATTGTCAATCTCATCGGATGCAAAGAGGAAGAAATTCTGTTGGCGAGTGCAAAAACGAAGCTCGGCATCGAGGAGATACTTGAAGCTGTGGTGAAACGCATCCGCCCTCCCAAAGCAGAAGCCTCGCAGCCGCTGCGCGCCCTCATTTTCGATTCTCTCTTCGATTCGTACCGCGGTTCCATCGCCTACATCCGGGTTATTGAAGGAACGCTGAAAGAAAAAGACAAAATTAAATTCTTCTACAACGGAACAACCGCCGAAGCGGAAGAAGTGGGCATCCTCGAGATGAAACGGAAACGCACGGGCATTCTCACCGCCGGCGATGTCGGATACCTTATTGCTGGATTGAAAGACGTGCACGAGACAAAAGTCGGCGATACAATTACGACCGTTGCAAACGGGGCGACCGAGCCGCTGCCGGGATACAAAGAAGTGAAACCGATGGTCTTCAGCGGATTATATCCGACGAACGCCGACGATTTTGCGGAACTTCGCGATTCGCTCGATAAACTGCGGATGAACGATGCGTCGCTCATATTCCAGCCGGAATCATCGACAGCACTCGGGTTCGGATTCCGTGCCGGATTTCTCGGACTGCTCCACATGGAAATTATCCAGGAACGGCTCGAGCGGGAATATAACCAGAATCTCATCACAACTGTCCCAAACGTCGAGTACCGGGTAACAAAAACGAACAAGGAAGTCGTTATCGTCAACAATCCTGCCGAGATGCCGCCAATCGGGAGCGTTGAAAAAATGGAAGAGCCGTACATCAAAGCGCAGATCATCACGCCCACGGAATACATTGGCAACATCATGAAGCTTTGTATGGACAGGCGCGGCATCTACAAAAATACCAACTACCTGGATCCGACCCGTGCCGATATCACATACGAGTTTCCTCTCTCCGAAATAATTTTTGATTTTTACGACAAGCTGAAATCGCTGACGCGCGGGTACGCGTCGCTCGATTATGACTACCTCGACTACCGGGAATCCGACCTGGTGAAGTTAGACATTCTGCTGAATGCCGAACCGGTTGACGCATTGTCAACGATTGTGCATCGGGACAAATCGTACGACATGGGAAGGAAATTATGCAGTAAACTAAAAGAGCTGATCCCGCGTCAAATGTTTGAGGTGGTGATACAGGCGGCAATCGGCAGCAAAGTGATTGCCCGGACAACGGTTTCAGCCATGCGGAAAAACGTCCTGGCGAAATGCTATGGCGGCGACATCACGCGGAAACGAAAACTCCTCGAGAAACAAAAAGAGGGGAAAAAGCGTATGAAACAGGTAGGACGCGTGGAGCTTCCTCAGGAAGCGTTTCTTGCGGTGCTTTCGATGGACGAGTAGAAGACAGTAAACAGTGAACATAATATCAATCGAGTGTTTTTACTGTTTACTGATATCTGATTTCTGTATTCCATCTTCCGTATTTGACGAGCTGATAGTTAATAAAGGATCATACTTTTTATCACATAATCACCGCGTAGAATCATGGCTAAACCAGAAGAAAAAAAAATTGAGACTCCCGTTCCGTTCTCACGAAAAGTCAAAGACTTTTTCCGCGAGGCGGCGATCGTCATTATCGGATTTTTATTGTTGAACAATTTTGTCATCGCATCGTTTATGGTGCCGACCGGTTCGATGGAGAACGAAGTGATGACCGGCGATTTCCTGATGGTGAATAAATTTATTTACGGCGGATGTTCACCGCGCAACATTCCGTTCACCGATGTGCGGCTGCCATGGTTCAGGGTTCCGGCATTCACCTCCGTGCATCGCGGCGACGTTATCGTTTTCGAGTTCCCCGGGTACCGTGAAGAAGTACATCCCGAAGCGTTCACGTATTATTTGAAGCGCTGCATGGCGATCTCCGGAGATACACTGCAGGTGATCAACCGCGTCGTCTACATCAACGGACAGCGAGCCCCGATTCCACGCAATATGAAATTCAATTCACCGCGGATGCTTCCCCCGCAGTATGCCGACGAGAGGATTTTTCCTCCAACGGCGCCGTTCAACGAGGACAACTACGGCCCGATTGTCATTCCGTTCAAAGGAATGAAGCTCCCTCTCACCGCCAACACCGTGGGTATGTGGGACACGTTCATTCAGCGTGACGGACACAAGGCAACGCTGGACCCACAGGGAAACGTTCTGATCGACGGAAAACCGAACAGCACCTATATTGTGGAAAAGAACTATTTATTCGGGATGGGGGATAATCGCGACAACAGCCTCGACAGCAGATTCTGGGGCTTCATCCCCGAGGAAAACATCGTCGGCACACCCATGATCGTGTACTGGTCGTGGGACACCGACGTATCCATTTTCAACATTTTCGAAAAACTTCTGTCAGTGCGGTTAAATCGGCTGGGAACGTTAATTCGCTAATTTCTTGTGCAGGAAACGGTGGAAGTCAACGAGGAGCAGAGCAGACGCGAGAAGCCTTCCCGCAGGCGGTTGAACGATTATGCCGCGACGATCTGTGCTACTCTTCTCGTCGCTTTTTTCCTGAAAACGTTCGTCGTCGAAGCATTCCGCATTCCAAGCGCGTCGATGGAAAACACGCTCCGCATCGGCGATTTTCTTTTTGTCAACAAATTCATTTACGGTGCGGAAACGCCGAAATATTTCCCGTTCACGAACGCCGAGATTCCGCATCTCCGCCTGCCGGCATTTGTGCACCCCCGCCGCGGCGATGTGATTGTATTTGAATATCCCGGCGACAGGGACGAAGTGAAACCCGAAGCAAACATAAATTTTATCAAGCGCTGTATTGCCGTCTCAGGAGACACACTGCTCATTCAAAATAAAACGGTGTTCGTCAACGGCAGAGAATTTCTTCCCCCAACGCATGCGCCGCACACGCCGCCGAGCGACTTTCTTCCTCAAGAATCCGCGAACATGATCTTCCCCAAAGGAAGCTCCTTCAATCCGGATTATTACGGTCCGCTCGTTGTTCCGTTTAAGGGGATGGTTGTGAACATTTCCAGCGGCTCGATCGAACAGTGGCAAACGTTTATTGAACGCGAGCACCACCGGGTCGGCACGGACAAGACGGGACTGGTGTCGATCGACGGCGTACCGGCGACGCAATATATTGTCGAGCGGGATTATCTTTTCGCGATGGGCGATAATCGGGACAACAGCCTCGACAGCAGGTTCTGGGGATTTGTTCCGGAAGAAAACATCGTCGGCAAGGCGATGTTTGTGTATTGGTCTTGGGATACCTCCGTTTCTGTGAGCAGCATCGCTGAAAAATTTTCGGCGATTCGCTGGTCGCGGATCGGGACGTTGATACGATGAGCATTTTTTTTGGGAAGCCAGCTCATAAATGCATCGGTTCTTGCCCTTCGACGCTCCCGTTCCGCTTAAGCGGAACGGAATTGCTCAGGGTGAACAGATGATTTGCTCATCCTGAGTAAGTGAGCGGAGCGAACGCATCGAAGGATAACGGTTGTCATTTTTTGAAATGGCTTCCAGATACCGCACACCTTTTCAAATTGAAAAATAATCATGGCAAGCCTGTACCTTCACATACCTTACTGCGAAAAAAAATGCGTGTACTGCGATTTCTATTCGATCGAGAACATGGATTCGATGGAACTTTTTCTCCGCGCGCTCGAAAAAGAGATCGCGATGTACGCCGGAAACTACTCATCCCGTGAATCGTTCGAAACAGTTTTCTTCGGCGGCGGAACGCCCTCTCTCCTTCCCCCGTCTGCACTGGAAAGAATACTCAACACACTTCACGCGCATTATCGAATAGACTCCGGTGCCGAGATTACGGTGGAGACAAACCCGGGAACCGTTGACGCAGAAAAACTCCGCGCCTACCGGTCGCTCGGCGTCAACCGGCTCAGCATCGGCATACAATCGTTCCATCCGGACGAACTGAAATTCTTGAGCCGCATCCACACCGCCGATGAAGCGACGACGTGTGTCGAAAGCGCGTACGGCGCCGGTTTTGAAAACGTCAGCGTTGACTTGATATTCTCCCTGCCGGACCAAACGCTTGTACAATGGAAAGAAAACCTTCTGCGGGCGATCGCTCTGGAGCCGAAACACCTCTCGGCGTACAGCCTGATCGTTGAACAGCACACGCCCCTCTATACGATGGTGCAGGAAGGAACGGTCAAGCCGCTTCCGGAAGACCGAGACACCGCGATGTACGAAACAACTCTTGCGATAATGGCGGAGTACGGGTTCATCCAGTATGAAGTTTCCAACTTTGCCATGCCGCAATTTGAATGCCGCCATAACAAAAACTATTGGAATCATTCCAACTATCTCGGTTTCGGGCCGTCCGCACATTCATTCTGGAAAGAGATGTCAACCGGAGGACGGCGCTGGTGGAATGCCCGGAGCATCGCACACTACTGCGACGCCATCGGAAAAGGAACATTTCCCGTCGCAGGTTCGGAAACCGTCGATAAGGAAAAGATGTTCAGCGAAGCGGTCTTTTTGGGACTCCGCATGGGCGAATTGAGTATGACAACGCTGCAACAACTGTACGGCATCGATATGCTTTCTTCCCGCGGCGAAAAATTGAAAATTTTTTCCGATGAAGATTTATTGCATATCAACGACCGCCGCATCACGCTCACCCGCAAAGGGTTTATGGTCTGCGATGCAATTGCCGAGTCGCTTCTTTAGCATCGCAGGAGCCAATCGAACAATCCGTGAACTTTTGGTATCATGCCGTGAACCAATTCAAACAAAAGATTAAATCGCATTTTCCGGGCCTGTATGGTTTTGTAAAAAAAGTGTATTACGCGGGTAACAAAGCGCTATTGAACAAACCTCAGCACGAAATTGTTTTCAACAAAATTTACAGAACGAACGCGTGGGGAGACCGGGAAACGCTCTCCGGTGCAGGGTCGAACACGGTCAACACAACCGTTATCCGCGAAAAACTCCCTTCCCTCCTCAAGGAGTTTGGAGTGCGAAGTGTTCTTGATATCCCGTGCGGAGATTTTTTTTGGATGAAGGATATTCCCCTAGACGTGGAACAGTACATCGGCGCCGACATTGTAAAAGATCTCATCGCGGCGAACAGGAACAAGTTCGAATCTCCGGGAAAAGCATTCCTCGTGCTGGATATTCTTTCCGATACTTTGCCGACGGTCGACCTGATTTTGTGCAGAGACTGCCTCCCCCACTTTTCTCGCAATAATATCAAGCGCGCGCTGGCCTTCATGAAGAAAAGCAATTCGCGCTATGTGTTGACATCGACCTATACCTCGCGGAATGAAAACCCGGATATTGTTACAGGAAGCTTTCGTCCGCTTAATCTCCAAATCGATCCATTCAATTTTCCCGAACCGATCACTCTCTTCAACGAACATTGCCTGTATGGCAACGGCATCTACTCCGATAAAAGCTTGGGCTTGTGGGAAATAAAAAGCCTCCCTGAGTGAGAGCTGAAGAGACGGAAAAACACGTTGCAATTAGAACGCTTTCAAACTATATTGAGCCTGTTTTCTCCCCATCTGGCAAAGTTTCATAAGGAAGCAATAGAACACAAAAAGGCTAACCGCCGTGTAGCAGCGTTTATTTTTCACGACCTCGATAGAGGGTATGACGCATCGGGTTCATTTTATTTGTCGTCGTATAGCGTAGGAGTCCGATTGGGCTCCTCCCTTTTTTCAATCATGCAGGAACTATGAAAGAGTCTCGCCGTTCAAATTGGGAAAATTTTTGGGACGAAAAAAAAGACGTCCACGAGGTCTATTCGAATTCCGACCGCGTCGTCCGGAACCTGTCTAAAATTGTCGACCTGAAAGGGAAAAAGATTCTGGAGGTGGGTGCGGGCACTGGGCGCGACAGTTTCCCGCTGGTTGAACGCGGCGCGGAAGTATTCCAGCTCGATTATTCTATTAACTCGCTCATGATCATGAAACGCCTGGCCGAGGAGGAAAAAATCTCCGTTTCTATCGTCGGCGGTGATACGTTCTGTCTTCCGTTCCATGACGAAACATTTGACATCGTCTTCCATCAGGGACTCCTCGAACATTTCAGGCCGAAACAAGCCGAATCATTGCTGAGAGAGAATATCCGCATTCTCAAAAAAGGCGGCCTGCTGCTCGTTGATGTGCCGCAACGGTATCACGTTTACACGATCATCAAACATTTCCTGATCGCAATAAACAAATGGTTTGCCGGCTGGGAACGGGAATTTTCCGTCGGCGAGCTTCGCCGTGAGATGGAGAATCTTGGGCTGCAGACCGTACACACTTACGGAGAGTGGATGTACCCCAGCTTGTTGTACCGGGCAACACGGGAAGCGCTTTTGAAGACTGGAATAAAGCTGCCGTTGTATCCGACACTTTTTCGCCCGTTGACAGCCATGAGGCGGTCTGTGCGTGAGGCGCTCAGAGATACTCCCGTGGCGGTCAACACATCGTTGTCGTTCGGGCTGGTAGGGAAGAAAAGATAATGAATAATGAAGAATTAATAATTAAGAGTTTTAGAAAGTTCACATCTTGCGATAATTATTAATTTTTAATTATTAATTGCTCTCATGCGTATTCTCATTTTCAACTGGCAGGATATTACAAATCCGCTCGCGGGGGGAGCGGAAGTTCATCTCCATCAAGTCTTCGAACGCATCGCGTCATTCGGCCATGATGTGACGCTCTTCTGCTGCCGTTTCCCCGGCGCTCCGGCGAAGCAGGAGATGAACGGCATACACGTTATTCGCGAAGGGGGACGGTCGTTCTTCAACTATCGTGTTCCGCAAAAATATTTCTCCGCCTTCAAAGCACAAAAGTTCGACCTTGTTGTTGATGATATGAACAAGATCCCCTTTTACACTCCTCTTTTTGTGAAAGAACCGCTGCTCGGCATAACGCACCATCTGTTCGGAACAAGCATTTTCCTCGAAGCATCTTTCCCTGCTGCGTCATACGTCTACCTCACAGAACGTGCCGCTCTCCCGATTTACAAACGATTGCGGTTCATCGTTGGTTCGCCGAGCACGCACAAAGAAATGCTCCGTGCCGGTTTCCCGGAAGAACGAACGCACCTTATCCATTACGGCGTTGATCACGACTTATTTAAGCTTCTCGGGATTCCAAAAAGCTCTGTCCCGCTTATCGGTTTAGTCGGCCGTTTAAAAAAATACAAAAGCGTCGACCATCTGCTGGAAGCCTTTGTTATTGTCCGCCAAGAAATGTCTGCCGCAGAACTACTGGTCGTGGGGGATGGCGACGACAAACCGCGTTTGGAATCAATTGCCCGCACACTCGGAATAGCAGGGGCGGTGAGATTTGCAGGATTCGTCGGCGAGGAACAGAAGGTCAAATATCTAAACGAGATGCACGTCGCCGTCAACACGTCGGCGAAAGAAGGCTGGGGATTAACGGCGATAGAAGCAAACGCGTGCGGCACACCAACGGTGTCAAGCAATGTACAGGGACTGCGCGATGCGGTTGTGGATGGAGAAACAGGCCTTCTCTACGAGTACGGAAACCGCGAACAACTCGCCGAGAAAATTTTGCTGATGCTTCGGGACAACCATTTGCGCCAACGCCTTGCCGAGAACGCTCTCCGACGTTCCAAGCAATTTGACTGGAAAATTGCCGCTGAACAAACGATGGAAGTAATCGAACGGGTACGATTTGAACATCGGCAGCGGTAGGAAGTTATTCAAGCTTTTTCCGCAACCAATCGCAGACATCCGCCAAACTCTCCCCGCTAATTTCGTGCCCCATCGGATATTCTTTGTACTCAAACGCTGCGTTTGATTTTGAGAACATGACTCTTGTTTTGCGCGCAGCAGCAACCGGAATGACCGGGTCGTTAACCCCGTGAGTGATAATAAACGCACAATTCTGCAGTGCCCTCCATTTAAATTCCAACTCCGGATGGTCGCGGACAAAGCCGCTTTGTGCAACAACGCCGGCGAATTTTTCCGGATGCGTCAGCGACATCGCATACGCCATAATCGTCCCCATGCTGAATCCGAGCAGAAAAATCCTCCCCGAATCAACTTCGGGAAGCGATGCAACGCCGTCCACAAATTTCATCAGCCGCTTGTAGCTCTCCATAAACATGGCGGGCTCGGCGGTCCCGTCGTCGTTCAACTGAAAGTAGGTGTACCCGCCGAATTCGAACGCGTACGGTGCGCGAACGCTGAATACCGCCAGCCGTTCGTCGAGGTATTGCGAAAGCCCGAGCAAATCGTTTTCGTCGGCACCACGGCCGTGCAGAAGAATAACGGCGGGAGATTTTCCACCGACAATGCGCCTTGGCTCAAGCGCTTTATAGAAAAGATCTGTCTGGAGTTTGATCATTGAGATGCCGGAAGGACGGGATAAAAAGCTATCGTAAAATATTTTGGATGCCGACCCGAATCATCATCACGGCAATTGCCGCCATAAAGAGAGAGGCAACTTTTCCGAAGGCGCGCGAGCCGGCCACGCCCATGACTTTCATCATGAATTCAGAGAAGTGGAAGACAAGCCATACAATAAATAAATTGACGAGAAGAGAGGCCATCGACATCCAGTAACCATAATTGTCCACCACGATGATGATCGACGTCAGCGCAGCGGGGCCCATAATAAGCGGAATGCCGATCGGCACAACGCCGACCGACGTTCCCGGGTCGCGCTGGGTATCTTTCGCAAAAAGCAATTCATAGACCGACAAAACCAGAAGAACAATTCCGCCGCCGATGCGGAAATCGTTTTCGGTAATGCCGAGAAAGGAGAAGATGAGTTTCCCGGAAGCGAGAAAAACGAGGGCAACGGCGCCGGCGGTCAGGGTCGCTTCGATCACGAGGCGTCTTTTCGCCTTTGCGCCCATTTCAGAGGTAAGAGAAATAAATATTGGGAGAGCGCCAACGATGTCGATGGCGACAAAGAGCGGAATAAACGCCATCAAGAGATTGTGGAAGGAAATTCTCATTGCTAATTATTCGACAGAAATACCGGCTTGCTTGAGCGAGTCCCCGACGATACGAAGGACGTCCGATTCGGGAATCAACAAGCGGGCGCCGGAAGTATGAATCGCTTGCGCCAAAGTCCCTTTCCGCTCCGAGAGAAAACTCCACACGCAAAAGCCGAGACGGTTCTGGTCGTTCGGTTCGCGCGTTGGAATTGCGGCAATGCTGGCATAAGCAATCTTTTCGAGGGTGGATGGAGAAAACTCTTTCACTTTTGCCGGTGCAACGGTTGTCATAATTATTCCTTCTAAACTGATGTATGCAAAAGATTGAAGTATCCACGAAGAGAACGTGTTTGCATACGGATGGCGAACCTGCCCTTCGTGTTCTTCGTGCCCTTAGTGGATTCTTCGCGCCGACAATTTTACCTGCACGTATTTAAAAATTGCCGGAAGCAATGACACGAAGACGACGACGACAATAACATAATTAATATTTTTGCCGATATCCGGAATTGTCGAGCCCAGGAAATATCCAATCAGGAGCATGCTTGTAATCCATCCCACAGCGCCGATGATATTAAACGAGGCAAAACGCGTGTACTTCATCTCAGCAATCCCCGCTACAACGGGAGCGAACGTCCGGGCAAACGGCATGAACTGTGCCATAACGATTGTCATCGGTCCGTAGCGCTCGTAAAACTCTTTTGTTTTCAATAAATGCTGTCTTTTGAAGAACCTGGACTCTTCCCGTGCATAAAGCGCATGCCCGCCTTTTTGGCCGATAAGATACCCGGTCGTATTTCCCAGAATTGCCGCAACGATCAACAAAAAGATAAGAATGGTTACGTTAAAATATCCCGCAGCAGCAAACAACCCGGCTGTAACGAGCAGCGAATCCCCCGGAAGAAAAAAACCGACAAGCAGCCCCGTTTCGGAAAACACAATCAACGCCAAACCGGGATAGCCAGCCCATTGGACGAGTTCTTTGACGTTGGTAAGTTTTTGGAAGAGATCTTTAATTGCGTCCATGATGATTTTCGATTTACAATTTGCAATTTACGATTTACAATTGCCGAGTGGCGAATGATGAAGCTCTTTTACGGTGCTGAGGTATCATTCTGAAATCGACATTCGGCATTCGGCAATTATCGAAACGCCATAAAAAGCAGCAAGGAACCAAGCGCAATGCGATAAAAAATAAAGACATACGTTGTATGCGTCTTAAGATAGCGCAACAGGAATGCGATAGAAGCGTATCCAACAATTCCCGACACCAATGTCGCAACAACAACGTTGACTATGCCGAGGTCGTGCATAAAATGGCGCATCTCATACAGCTCCAGCATGCCGCTGGCAAAAACCGCCGGAACGCTGAGGAGGAACGAAAAACGTGCGGCATCTGCGCGATTGATTCCCAAAAACAAGCCCGCAGTAATCGTAGTGCCGGATCGCGACGACCCCGGAATCAGCGCCAACGACTGGGCAAATCCGACAATAAGGCTGTCGAGCCATGTTACGTTCGCCATTTCTTTTTTGCGAGAGCCGACTTTTTCCGCCAGCCACAAAATGAGAGCGAGGACGATAGCGCTTATTCCGATAACCGTCAAACTCTTGGTGAGATTCCCCTCAATAACTTTCTTGAATGCCAGGCCGATCACCGCCACCGGCAACGTCCCCAGAATAATATACCAGCCCATTCGCGCTCTGCCGAGGCCGTTCGACGGCGACTGAACATACCGTATACCGTCGATAAAAAAGCCTTTAACGATTTCAACAAGGTCTCTAAAAAAATAGATAACCACCGCAGCCATCGTTCCAATTTGGATCACTGCGATGAATGCCGTCCATTCGTCCGGCCGGTCAGGGTTGATCAAATCGAGAAGCGATCCGGCAATGGTGAGATGTGCCGTACTGCTGACCGGAAGAAATTCTGTGATGCCTTGTATAATTCCGAGGAGAATCGAATAAAAGAGCGACATCCGGTTACCCTATGAAAGTAGTGAATAAAAAAAGAGGAGGAACCCGATCCTCCTCAACTAAACATTAGCATAAGATACCAAAATTTTGGAAACGACGCAAGAAACAGATTCTCTGGTGCTGTTTCCCAAAACAAATATTGTATATTTCAGCAACTAACTCACCGCAAAAGCCGCTAGAGATGCAAAGATCTCTTTGTATTTTCTACAAGAACTTCTTTGCGACCTTAGCGTCCTCTGCGGTTAAAGCACAAGATCTAATATCGCAAACAGCATTTGTATCACCTTTTTTCCCAGAAAAACAAAGGCCGGTGTGAACCCGGCCATTGTATATGAGTAGTGTCGGCGATCCGCAGAAATGCGGTTTGTTTACTCTCTTATTACTTCATCAGCATCATTTTGTTGACCTGCAGAAACGTGCCGGCTTTGAGCTCATAGAGATACATTCCCGAAGCAAGCTTCGATGCATCGAATAATTTCTTGTAACGTCCTTGCGGCAGCTGGCCATCGACGAGTGTTTCAATCACCTGCCCCATCACGTTATATACTTTTAACGTAACATGCTGCTCCTGCGCAATCGTGAACTCGATTTCGGTCGAAGGGTTGAACGGGTTTGGATAATTCTGCAAGAGTTGATAGGTCGACGGAAGAGCAAATCCCTTGCTCGCCACGCCGGTGACCGTATTATCCAAAACGAGATCGTCTAATAATGCATACGCGGTGATGTGGCTCTTACTCGTGGTCGAGTTTGGCAGCATCATAATATTGATACTGCAAGTGTCAGCAGTCGCACTTGGAAACATATCGACTCCAACTGCGAACGCCGTATACACAGATTGGACCTGAAAGAACTTCTGCTCCCCAGCTCCCACAGTAGCACCCACTTTTGAGGCTAAAATGGTTACAAAAAATCCGTCCCCGCTATCCGATTTCAATTGATACCAGCCTTTTAATGAAAAAGAGGAACCGGCGGCAGGCACTGACTGAAATAACTCTCCGGGCAATGCAACGAGTCCCAAAAATAGATAGTTGCCAAGCTTCACGGCGGCCGATCCGCTATGAGCGTTCGTACTTTTGGTAACAGACAAGCTGTCGGTGGTCCAGCCTGTAGGCAGACCGTTGGTCCACGACTCGAATCCCCCATTCTGCACGTAGTTGGTCTGGGCAGACGTAATCATCATGAAGCAGAGCGTCAATAAAATCACAGAGTAAAGAAATTTCATGTTTTCTCCCTGTAAGTATGAGTGATTATTGTACCCTTCGAAGCCGGGTGATGTGGAATTATGGGCGACAAGCTCCCACAATCTTGTCTCACTCTCCGGCACTTATCGTAAAACAAGAAGCCTCCGCCGGCTTTCGCCAACAGAGGCTTCTACTTCCTCTTCACTGTCTATTCCCCGCACATAGAGCCCCTGCTAGACTTAGCTGGGTTCTACGTTGAATTGAATAAATATCTGCTAATTCAGCCAAATTGTCAAGCAAGTGAAGCGATCCCCTTCACCAATACGGTGAAATCTTTTTTCGCATCGTGGCGCAACGGAAATAATCGTAAAAAGAAGAACGACCAATCAACGATGAGTGTGAAGCATCCACTTTCGGCGGCCGGTATCCCGTTCCCAAACTCAGGCAGCCGTATCTCATTCCCCATCTCTGATTGGGAACGTTCTTACTCTGAAGCAGAGCTTCCGTGGATCTCGTTCCCAATCCCAAAGAGATCACTTCGTGACGGGACGTTGGGAACGAGATGAAACACTTTATTGCGCGACATTTGTTGACGGCCGCCGGTGCCTGTCAATCCAGTACGCCCACAACACAAGCAGCCAGACTGCCATGCCAACAACGGCAAGAGCGGTCGCGTTCGGCGGAAGACTGCCGGCGATATTTCCGGTCGCCACGATAATGAGAAAAATAATGAACGACCAGAAAGAGTATTTTCCTATTCGGTCGAGAGCGGCGGTTGAGCGCAGGTACAAAACAATTCCGACCACGAAGAGCGCCCCTTCAACGGCGATCGTCGCGGGAACAGAATTCCACAAGCCCAACCCGACGTACTTGTTGAATCCCGGCACAAGCGGCAAATCCGGCCGGTGCGAAATGAAATCGAGCACCCAGTGGCTGAGAACGCATGCCCCAAGAATCCATGCATTCCTGGCCGAACGTCGGACAACATAGTACACAAGCCCGAAAGCGATCGCCCATCCGATGCCAGTCACAAGGCTGTGCGAGACGGGATAGTCGTAGAAGTCGAGGGGCGTAAATGCCGTGTCCCCCGGATTGATTCGCACGTGCTCAACGCCGAGCAGCAAAAAGATCGGCCAGAGCAGGTCGACAAATTGGGCTGCCATGATGAGTGTGCCGAGCGAAACTTTCGGCGCGGCCTTTTTTGCTCCCAGCGCAACAGCAATATGTCCGATGAACATCGTGGTCTCCTTTAAGACCCCACCCAACCCTCCCCTTTAGGGGAGGGGCAGGGGCAGCGTCATTAAAATATATCCCCAATGCCGAGCGTTAGCGCAAGGCTCTGGGGCTCTGATCCGCGCCAGGTCAGGTCAAATCTGAGAAAGTCCAGTATGCGGTTTATGCTGATCCCTCCCTCGTAGTACCAGCCATTCGTCGTCTTAAATATTGGCGGCCCGGCAAGAGGCGACGGCGTGAGCCACGACTGCGCGACGGTCCCGAATACGATCAACTCCAGATTGCTGTTGTAAAGAAACGGAATTCCGCTGGCAAGAAACGGAAGCCGGCGGAAGTTGTGCTCGACGGAAAACAGCACAAAACGATCCCCGGAAAATTCCTTTACTCCTGCTGCCCGCAATCCTCCGAACCAGGCCGTACCCAGGTAACTCGATTCCAGATTGAAAAGCCGCTGCGGCAGATGATCGCCGGTGAGAATGCCTGCGTAGCAACTGATCGACATCGTCGGATTGAAGAAGAGGCTCATGTCGTATGTCGGGAATTTCGCCCTCAACCCGCCGGCGATCCTCGTGAACCCAAAGTCGCTGTTCAGAAAGCTCTTCGAAGAATACTCGATCGAAGTATGAGCGGTAAGATAAGGGTTGCTGAAAAAATATAATGCTTCGTCGCCGTACTCCGCGTTGATCGTCAGCGCATGAAGTGTGCCGTCGACAATCGGCGGATTGGCCCGGTACGTTCTGTCGCGGTCCAGAAAGCTGTATTCCGTTATTTTTCTGAGAGAGGTTTCGTACTCGTCGGTGTAACCCAATTGCGCGCGCAGACCGGGAATTTCCCTCCGGCGAAGAAAATTCCCTTCGAGAAATCCGTGCCACCCCCGCGAGAGAAAATAATCGCGGTAGTCATCTTTCGAGAAAAGCGATCCGAGAAGAATTTCTAAATCACCGTAGAACCCTTCGTCGGGGCGGTAGTCAAGCTTGCGATAAATGTCCCCCCCGATCCCGATCATGCGCTGGGATGCAACATAGTACGTCGCTCCCCCGGAGTACTTCCATCGTTTGTCATCGAAGCTGTAACCCAATCCTCCGCGAAGTGCGAGCGAATTGGTCACCGAATCGAGGTCGAATTTTCCGCCGACGAATGGTCCCTCCACACGGTTAAACCGCAGGTCAACATATGATAGACCCGTAAAAACTGAGGTGATGGAGTTTAACGACTTTGTCCGTCCTCCGATCTGGTTCTCCAGCGTGGCAGTACTGTCCAATGTTTTGTATGCCGCCTCTTCCTTAACGTTAAGCGGAAGGAGAGGATGATTCGCCCAATACGTCGAATCGAAGGTGTTCGCCCCGGGTGCCGCCGTCAGCCGCGGCAGCACCGCGATGCTGTCGGCAAAGTCCGGGTTGATTTTGTAATCGGACATGACGACATACCGCACGAAAGAAAATTTAAGAAGCGAGAACCCCATTATGTTCACGTCTGCCTTTCCCTTCACTCTGTAGTCGACCGGCATCCAGAACCGGTTTTCGTAGAGCCGGAATTGCTGCAGGTAGTGAATCGAAACGTTCTTAAGAAACGGAACTGCAACCGCCTCGTTCGGCTCGAAGTCAACGTTGATGACTGCGTAACTTCGTTCAGCGATCGAGATCTTACCGCGGAAAAGGGGCCTTATCCGTGACCGGGGAATAACATCGATGTCATAGACATCCATGCCGTCCATCGAACGCGTCCTGATAAGCTTATAATCGTAGTAGGAAAATGCATCGGGGGAAGTCGGGCCTATGAATTTGAAACCTCCCGTAACGACGGTATCGTCATTGAAATTTGTCACCTCGCCTATCCGGTTGACGATTTCGCCCATCGCGAGGTTTTTCGTTTGGCGCTTTTGGCGAATAACCTCCCGCAGCGAATCGTTTGTACGCCAGTACAATGTAAGATACGACTCGGAAATTGCACCGATCGTCGTGTCAAAGTCAATCGTGATACGGCTATACGCTTCGCACTGAAACGTTCTCAAAGCACCCATCCACTTCGGCTTGCTTTCAATCGCGCGGCGGATAATTTCGATTGCGGGGTCTTCATCGGTGACGACAATCTCAGCCATCTTGATTGCCTCCGGCTGCAGAGCGGCACGGAGTTCGCGATTGTTCGATGACGACGCATTCAGAGTATCTGAACGATAGCCCAGATAACTTATAATGAGGGTCGACACTCCCGTCGGAACTGAAAGCTGGAATTCGCCGCGTTCATTGGAGATCGTCCCCCTGTTGGATGGTCCTTGTTCGCGAATGGTCGCAGCCGGGAGCGGCTTGCCGGTGGAAGCGTCGACCACGATGCCGGAAACCGTGTACTGCGATTGAGCAAACGCTGTGTACTGAAACAACAGCGAGAGTAGAAGGATGGAAATACGCTGAAAAAACATGAGGTGCAACTCTCTCCTATTCAGTTGTGTAGACAAATATTACGCAGAGGGAAACTGAAAGTTGCTTGTTGTATCGGAATCCTGTGGCGCAGCCCCTATGGAATTTTTGCAATCGGAATCCCAGTGTTCGTTGACATCCATCATTTGCAAAAATTCTATTCCATCATTCCGAAATGTTCTTGTTTGATGACCTGCAGTATCCTTAATGTAAAGAGATATCATAATTGATTCAATAAAAAAGTCGCACGAGATGGTAGTGTTGCATCTCCTCCATTTTCTTGCCATATTCACGGAACACCGACCGCGTATTCATGAGAACGATTGCCGATTACATACGGAAGCTCAGTCAACGGGACAGTATAACGATGAAGGGAGGAATTTTCTTCCTTTTTGTTTTCGTCACCGCATTGATGTTTCCAAGCGGAGAATCCTTCGAATCCGACTATCACGTCGGAACGATTTGGACCGATAAAGACCTTATCGCCCCATTTTTGTTTCCTATCTATAAAGAGGACCGGGAGTACCAGCGCGAAAAGGCCCGCGCAGCGCAAAATGTCTACAAGGTCTTCGAAGAAAACGTCGCTGTTCCCCGCACGAGTATTGATTCACTGCAGAAATTTTTTACCGATCTTCAATCCATGCTCGACGCCCGCTCCGCATACCTCCGGCGGCATGAGCTGGCGCGCCGAAATAAACATGCGACCGAACGGGAGCTTGCTCTCGACTCCGCCGCATTAAGCAATCGTCTCGGCCGAATTCCGGTCAAAATCACCGGTAACGAATGGGAAACTCTCCAGCGGCTCCATTTTGCCGATGCGTTTCCGGGCAATCCCCGGTATCAATTTTCGTTACGACGGTTGCACCGCGATGTGCTCTTGGTTGTCAACGAACTCTACCTTCAGGGAATTCTCAACGTCCGTAAAGAATCGGTCGGCACCGGCATCAGCGTTGCTTTTCGCCGGAGGACGGACGAGCAAATAACTCCCATCAGCAAGTTTCTCGACGCCGGCGACCTTGGACAAGCGGTCGAGCAAACGTTCATTTCCGGGTACAAACGGGAAAATGATACGGTCGCGATCGCCACAAAAATTGCCCTGTCGTTTCTCTCCCCGAACATTATTTTTCAGAAGGAGCAGACCGACAAAGAGATTGCAATCGCAATGGATGAAGTTCCGCGCACCGTCGGAATCGTTCAGGAAAATGAGCGCATCGTTGCAACGCACGATCGCATTACGGACGATGTGAAGCTGAAGCTCGACTCGCTCCGCAAAGCGAAAGCGGAACGCGGGGCGGATATTAACAGGGCAACAACATTCCTCGGAAAATTACTTCAAATCTTTGCCATATCGTTTCTATTCGGCATCTATTTGTACCTCTTCCGCAAACGAATTTTCCACGACAACTCAAAAATTTTGCTCATAACGCTCATCGTGCTGCTGGAGGCGCTGCTGGCGTACATCACTCTCCACATGAACGCGGAAGTGCCCGTTGAATTGCTGATCGTCGTACCTGCAGCATCGATGTTATTGTCGATCATTTTCGATTCAAGAGTTGCGTTCTATTGTACGGTGACGATGGCGTTTATCGTCGCAGGGATCCGCGGCAATGATTATTCCATTGCATTTTTCTCCGTCATTGCCGGGTCGCTGGCGGTGTATACGGTGCGGGATATCAAACACCGGACGCAAATTTTCCGCTCCATCATTTTTATTTTCCTCGGTTACTTTGTTTCGATCATCGCAATGTCGTTGGAGCGATACGACTCGTTCACGTCCGTGCTCAATCAATTGACGATGGCGGCGGCAAACGCAGTCTTCTCGCCGGTGTTGACATACGGGCTGCTGATTTTCTTCGAACGCTTTTTCCATATCACGACAGACTTGACGCTGCTCGAGTTGTCGGACTTCAATCAGCCGCTGTTGAAAGAACTGTCGCAAAAAGCTCCTGGGACGTTCAACCACAGCGTTAATATGGGCTCGCTTGCTGAATCCGCTGCGGAAGCGATCGGGGCGAACGCCACCCTGGCGCGCGTCGGGGCCTACTACCATGACATCGGTAAAATCACAAAACCTTCGATGTTTGTCGAGAACCAGCTTGGCACTCCGAACAGGCACGAGAAATTCAACCCTAAGTTCAGCGCCCGGGTGATCGCCGCACACGTAAAAGACGGGATCACACTCGGTCAGGAATTCGGTTTGCCCGACGCGGTTACCGATTTCATCCCGATGCATCATGGCACGACAAAAATTGGTTTCTTCTACGAACAGGCGCTGCGGAAGAAAAACGGTTTTGAGGCAGTTGATGAGGAAGAGTTTCATTACCCGGGCCCGAAACCGCAAACGAGAGAGACCGGTATCGTGATGCTTGCCGATTCGGCGGAAGCATCGACACGGTCTATCGATGACCCGACGGTGCAGAAGATCGAAGAACGGATTGACGAGCTGATCAAAGCCCGATTCATGGATGGACAGCTCGATGAATGCGACCTGACGCTTCGCGACCTTACACGCATCAAAGTGAGTTTTGTCAAAATTCTTACCGGCATCTATCATTCCCGGATGCAGTATCCGGACCAGGAGCCGGCGGCACCGGAAACCGGGCTCGTGGAAGACAAACCTGTTCCCCTCAAAAAAGAGAGCGGCGGAGATTCAGCGGGAAAACGCCCGAAAGGGCGGTCCCGAACGCCCGGTGCGTCCTCGAATTCGCAGACCGCATGAAGTCCGACATAGAAAAGTTCTTCCGGTTCCTCCAGCTTGAAAAAAGCCTCGCCACCAATTCCATCGAAGCCTATCAACACGATATTGCCCGCTACGCGGCGTTCCTGGAAGCCCGCGGCGTCACATCAGCAAACGGCGCAAACGGGGACCATGTCTCGGCGTTCATCCATGAATTGCACCGGCTCGGCCTCTCCGCACGAAGCGTCGCAAGGAACCTTTCTGCTGTTAAGAGCTTCCATAAGTTCCTCCTTGGAGAAAAAATTACAACGGCCAACCCGACGACTAACATTGAACTTCCGAAAAGAGGAAAATTTCTTCCGGACGTATTGAGCGTCGGGGAGATCAATCAAATTATTGACGCCACCGGTCAGAAGAAAAGCGGCGAAAAAAACCTCTGGATCCGGGACCGTGCAATTTTGGAAACGTTGTATGCAACCGGAATGCGGGTCTCAGAATTGACCGATTTGAAACAATCGAACGTTTCTTTTGACGATGAGATGGTCCGGGTATTCGGCAAGGGATCAAAGGAGCGGCTCGTACCGATCGGCAAACCCGCGTTACTGTGGATTCAAAGATATCAGTCGGAAGTCAGAGGAAAACTCGCCGGCACGCACAACTCAAACAACGCCGTCTTTCTCAACTGGCGCGGCAGGTCGATGTCGCGTGCGGCGGTGTGGAACATCGTTAAAGAATATACACGCCTCGCACGCATTTCAAAGGAAGTGCACCCGCATACATTCCGCCATTCGTTTGCTACACACCTACTCGAAGGAGGCGCCGACCTTCGCGCTGTTCAAGAAATGCTCGGCCATGCGGACATTTCGACAACACAAATTTATACCCACATCGACCGGGAGTTCGTAAAAGCCGAACACAGGAAATACCATCCGAGAAGTTAGAAAATTGCAACTCGCGCAAATCCCGAAGGTCCCAAAGGGATTTTTTGGGAAGATTGCTTCGCCAGGCGTTGATTCACAGATTGATTTGAAACGGAATCTTAGCGCCTTTTGCACTTTAGCGAGAGCCAATTTCATCTCACTCCCAAACTCTTTCGGGGAACGCCGTCCACGACACCCTCTTTATCTCGTTCCCAATCGGAGATCGGGAACGAGATAGTGCTTGAAGCAATAGTGTCTGCGTGAAACTGAGACACTACCGGCAATCTACTTGACTTTTTTTTGTTTTTTTTGCTTCATATATAAAGAGAACCCGCCGGCACGATTGTCCGAGCAGCGAGGGCACGTCGACGGGTTTTCTTGTTTTTTTTTGAGAACAATGGTATCCCATGGTCGTCATGAAATTCGGCGGCACCTCAGTTGAGGATGCTGCAGCAATCAAAAATGTTACTGAAATCGTCCGCAAGGAAATTCCACGCCGGCCGGTCGTCGTTGTCTCCGCATGCGCGGGAGTAACCAACCAACTATTAAAAACGGCGGCGCTCGCTTCCCAGGGAAAAAAGGACGACGCATTACAAAACGTCGCGGCGATTGAAGGCCGGCATAAGAACGTCGCGAGAGAATTGTTCGACGGCGATACCGCGAAATTTCTCTTCAAACACATCGCCGTGTTTGCAGAAGAGCTGGCGTCGCTCGTCAACGGCGTGGTAATTCTCGGCGAGCTGACCCCGCGGTCGCTCGACACATTCGCCTCGTACGGCGAACGAATGTCGTCCTTCATCATCCATCATTATTTTGAAGCGTGCAAACTTCGATCGTTCCTCGTCGACGCGCGCTCGTTCATGGTCACGGACGACCAGTTCACAAAAGCACTGCCCCTTTTCGATGTTGTCGGGCGAAAGCTGCGGGAAATCGTTCAGCCAAAAATCGAGAACAATTACATCGTTATCACGCAAGGGTTTATCGGCTCAACCCAATCCGGCATTACGACGACAATCGGGCGGGGCGGGTCCGATTACACCGCCGCAATTGTCGGCTCGCTTCTCGACGCCGAGGATATTCAGATTTGGACCGATGTGGACGGCATTTTGACATCAGACCCGAGCATCGTGGATAATGCAAAGAAAATCAAAGTCATGTCGTTCAACGAAGCGGCGGAACTTGCATATTTCGGCGCCCGCGTTCTCCATCCGGAGACAATTCTGCCGGCGGTGAAGAAAGACATTCCCGTCCACGTCCTGAACTCGCGGCGGCCCGAGTCAACGGGCACGTTGATCATCGCGAAACCTAAAGTCAACAAGGAGTGCATCGTAAAATCGATCGCCTATAAAGAAGGGATTACGCTCATCAGCATCGTGTCGACAAGAATGTTTCTTGCGCACGGTTTTCTGGAACATGTCTTCGACGTCTTCCATAAATATGAAACGGTCGTTCACACGGTGGCGACGTCGGAAGTCAGCATTTCGGCCACGATCGACAACGTCGAGAACCTCGGAGCCATCCTGCAGGAACTGAAGACATTTTCAACGGTGAGCGTGAGCGACAGAAAAGCGATCGTCTGCGTCGTCGGCGAGCATCTGAAGAACAGCCCCGGCGTCGCGGCAAAGGTGCTCGGTTCAATTACTGATTTTAACGTGAACATGATCTCACAGGGCGCTTCGGAGATCAACATCAGTTTCGTTATTGACGAAGATCATGTCGATGAAGTTGTCCGGAGGCTTCACAAAGATTTTTTTTCAGATGTCAAACACTTGACGGAAATTTTTGAATAGCACACGAGAGGATAAGAAAATATGAGGTTGTATAACGTTGTCGTTGCCGGCGCTACCGGCATGGTCGGAAGGAAAATGATTCAGGTATTGGAGGAGCGGGATTTCCCGGTGGGGAAATTGATACCGCTAGCGTCGAGCCGTTCCGCCGGACAAAAAATTAAATTCAAGGGAGCCGATGTCATCGTCGAAGAGCTGACGCACGAAATCCTATCTCAGAACAACATTGAGCTGGCGCTTTTTTCCGCCGGCGCTTCGGTCAGCCGCGAGTTCGCACCGACGGCGGCATTGCACGGAACGCTTGTCATCGACAACAGCAGCGCATTCCGCATGGAGCCGGACATTCCGCTCGTTGTGCCGGAAGTCAACGGCGAGAAAATTTTTGACCATGTAGGAATTATCGCCAACCCGAACTGTTCAACAATTCAGATGGTCGTTGCCCTGAAGCCGCTGCACGACCGGTTCAAAATCAAACGAATTGTCGTTTCCACCTACCAATCCGTTACCGGGGCCGGTAAAAAAGGGTACGACCAGTTGATGAAAGAATTGAACAAGGAAGAAATCATCGCGAAAAAATTCCCCCACCAAATTTCGTTTAACTGTCTTCCGCACATCGACGAGTTTCTTGACGACGGATACACCAAGGAAGAAGTCAAGATGATGAAAGAAACGCAGAAAATCATGGGAGACAACTCGATCAAAGTCACCGCCACATGCGTGCGGGTTCCCGTTATCGGAGGGCACAGCGAATCGGTGAACGTTGAATTTGAAAAGCCGTTTGACCTTGTGGATGTGCGGGAGATTCTGCGCAAAGCGCAGGGCGTCGTCGTGCAGGATGACCCAAAGGACAAACAGTACCCGATGCCGATATGGGCATACGATAAAGACGAAGTGTTTGTTGGACGGTTGCGCCGCGATGAAACGGTGAAAAACGGTCTAAACATGTGGATCGTTTCCGACAACATTCGCAAAGGCGCCGCAACAAACGCCGTTCAAATTGCCGAGGCCTGGATCGCGGGAAAGCAGGAGTAGAAACTGTATCATAATTCCCGTACAGTCATTCGACCTCGTTCCCAAACTCTCCCGCTACCGCGGGACAGGCCGTTTGGGAACGCCGTCCGCGGCACGTTCTTGCTTTGCATTGTTATGAAGCAGAGCTTCACAACACCTTGTTCCCAACGGGGCGTTGGGAGCAAAATGATAATATTCTAGCCTAGAGCATCTCTGTCAACAAAAATCAAAGCATGGCCGATCATTTTACGTACAAAAATAAAGAAATGTTTTGTGAGGATGTGAGGGTCGCCGATATCGTTCGCGATGCCGGGACGCCTGCGTTCATCTACAGCAGGGCATCTTTCGTAGAAGCCTTCCGCGAATTCGACACGGCGTTTTCGGGAATCGATCATCTGGTATGTTATTCGCTGAAAGCGAATTCCAATTTAAACGTCTGCCGGATATTCTATGATGCAGGGAGCGGTATTGATTGCAATTCCGGCGGAGAGTTTTATCGGGCATTGAAGGCCGGCGTTGATCCGCACAGGATTGTTTTTACCGGCGTGGGAAAAACGGAGGAAGAAATCCGCACCGTACTGCGGCACCCCATCATCATGCTCAAAGCGGAATCGCTGCAGGAACTGCATCTCATCGACGCAATTGCAGGCGAATTGAACATCAAAGCTCCCGTTGGCATCCGCATCAATCCCGATGTCGACCCAAAAACGCATCCGTACATTTCCACCGGGTTGTCCGAAAATAAGTTCGGCATTGACTCGTCCGAGGCAATTCATGCGTTCGATCTCGCGGCATCGCTCCCAAACCTTCGCGTCGTTGGCATTGATATGCATATCGGCTCGCAGATAACGACTGTCGGACCATTCATCGAAGCGTGCAAAAAATTGGCAGCACTTGCCCTGACGTTGAAACAGCGCGGCATCGGACTCAGCCATTTTGATGTGGGCGGCGGCCTCGGAATTTCATACGACCGCAGCACCAGCACATCGCCTCACGAGCTTGCAAAAGAACTTCTTCCGATCCTCGCCGGCGTCGGCTGCAAAATTCTTTTTGAACCGGGCCGATTCCTCACGGCCAATGCTGGCATTCTTGCGACGAAAGTTCTTTACACTAAACAAAACAGGAATAAGAATTTCATCGTCGTGGATGCCGCGATGAACGACCTTCTCCGTCCAAGCCTCTACAAAGCGTTTCACGAAATCAAACCGGTCGCGCAAAAAAGCGACGGAACGATCATTGCCGACGTTGTCGGGCCTGTCTGCGAGTCCGGAGATTTTTTTGCGCAAGGACGCGAAATCCAGAGGAGCGAGCAAAACGATCTACTCGCCGTTATGTCCGCCGGCGCATATTCGTTTGTGATGAGTTCCAACTACAATCAGCGGCGCCGCGCTCCGGAAGTGATCGTTGACGGAACTAATTACTACGTTGTGCGGGAGCGCGAAACGTATGAAGACTTAGTTGCGAAGGAACACCTGATCCCCAACCTCATCAACCCGCGGTAAAGACCTTCGTAAGACCCCTTCCTAAGAATAAAGATCTTTAATATTGGAAGGTTTCACAAAAATGGTTTCGATGTAGAATGCATTTGTAAATGTCATGCTGATCCCGCCGCATTTTGGCGGGAGAAGCATCTACGACACTGAAGCCTCGTAGATTCACAGTGCATGATTGTCATGGATTCTTCTCCCGCTGCTTTGCAGCGGGATCAGAATGACATTTTTCGGAGTTTTTGAGATAGCTTCTACACTAATTCAACGGAGTCGTCGAGTCAGGTATTGCATTCAATCTAAAAACGTGCTACATTAATAAAAAAGGTGCTACGAATGAAAAATCTCAATCGCTTCGGCGTTTCGATGGAGGATGACCTTCTCGAAAAGTTCGACCTTCTCATCGCCCGTCGCGGGTATACCAACCGCTCGGAAGCCATCCGCGACCTCGTACGGGAGAAACTCGTCGATGAGTCGGTTCACCAGCCCAATACCCCAACGTTTGGAATTATCTCATACGTCTACGATCACCATCAGCGCGAGCTTGAAGGAATGCTGTCCGATTTCCAGCATCATCACTTCAAACAAATCGTGTCGAGCACGCACATCCATATCAATCACGATACGTGCCTCGAATCGGTCATCATGAAGGGAAAGGCACTGGAACTACAAGAAATCGCCCACAAAATTCTCAGCTTCAAAGGGGTAAAACACGGCAAGCTCATTCTCACATCCTCTCTCACTTAACGAAAGACTTCACATCATAATGAAATTACTCTTTATCATATTAACGGTTCCTTTCTTTGCGGCACTCGGAGGAACTGGAACCGACAGCGCGAAGACCTATTATCTGCCTCCAACTGTCGTCACTGCCACCAAACTCGACATAGCGGAAAAGGATGTTGTACCGACTGTTTCGGTGATTACTTCGCAGGAACTGCGCGGGTCGAATGACGCTTCAGTATTCTCTATTCTCTCCGAACGCGTTCCGGGTTTTTACCTCCAGGAACGGGGGATTCTCGGATATGGAATTTCGACTGCTTCCGGCGAGATCTCAATCCGCGGCGTGGGAGGCGATCCGAACACAGAAGTGCTCGTCCTTCTCGATGGCCGTCCGCAGTTCATGGGACTCATGGGTCATCCTCTCCCCGACGCGTACCGGACCTCCGACGCTGAAAAAGTTGAAGTGATCCGCGGACCTGCCTCCGTTCTCTACGGAACGAACGCGATGGGCGGCGTCATCAATATCATCTCCAGAAAGTCCACAGAGATCGGACTCTCTGCATCAGGGGATGCTTCGTACGGTTCTTATGGAACGCAGGCGTACAATCTCTCTCTCGGAGAATCCTCCGCGGGTGATCAAGTGCGTTTTTCCGCCGGACACGACCAAACAAACGATTACCGCGCGAACGCCGGTTTCAATAGGAACAATGCCGCCGCTAACGGCACTTTGGCACTCGGGGAGAATTTTTCGCTGAACGCCGATGCTTCCGTGACAAATTTCACCGCCTATGATCCGGGCCCTCTTTCGGCTCCTCTCGCCAATAATTGGTACGACGTCCTTCGCGGCGAGGCTGGCTTCTCGCTCGATTCAAAAGACCGTGCTGGTGATGGCTCACTCCGTTTCCTGTACAATTGGGGAAATCATAAAATCTTCGACGGGTTTACATCTACCGACAACAATTTTTCGGTTCTCCTCTATCATAGTTTCACCCTTGCTCCGCAGAATGTTATTACCGGAGGGATCGATGTTAAACAATATGGGGGCGAAGCGAAGAGCCCGCCCGCCGACTTCGGGTCTCATCTCGAAGCGGAAAAAGCGCTCTACGTCCTCGATCAACAGTTCATTTCAAATTGGCTTGTATTGAATGCGGGAGGAAGGCTCGAACACAGCAGCGTGTTTGGCGACGAGTTCATTCCGCAGGCCGGCTTGGCCTACCAGGCGAACAGCACCACAACGATCAAAGGATCGGTCGCAAAAGGCTTCCGCAGTCCGACTATCCGGGAACTCTACCTCTTTCCCGCTCCGACTCCTTCGCTGAAACCAGAACAGCTGTGGAACTATGAAGTTGGAGTTCTGCATACTTTTGATGAACGCTTAAACACCGAGCTTACGGCCTACATTGCGGACGGCTCAAATCGTATTGAAACCGGAGGAATATATCCGAACCTGACGTTGTCGAACTCCGGAAGTTTTGTTCATCGCGGGGTGGAATGTTCGCTCAATTACAGGTTGTTGGAATCTGTGAGCATTCATTCCGGATACGGCTATCTCTCCACCGTCACCGACACAAAAGCAAACCCGAGACATAACCTCACCGGAGGACTCGATTATTCGCAAGGGATAGTGAGCGGTTCGATCAACGTCCATTATGTTGCCAAGCTCTACGGAGATGATTACAGCCAGCTCCAGTTGCCATCCTACACTCTGGTCAAGCTTTCAGGCACAATTCGACCGTCGTCGATGGTTTCAGTAACGTTATGGATAGAGAACGCTTTGAACCAGAGCTATCAAACAACGTATGATTATCTGATGCCTGGAAGAACAATCATGGGAAAAGTTGCAGTCAATTATTAGTCGGTTGTGAAGCCTTCAAAACTATCAATCCTCACAATGGAGATTAAATCATGAAAACTCAATCCTTAACTTTTTTACCGGCGAACAAGACTGCCGTTCAAGGCATCTTCTCGCCTCTCGCGATCGCTCTTGGCGTTGCACTCCCTCATGTGTTCCATCTTGCGGGGCTTGGCCCTGTTTTTCTTCCGATGTTTCTTCCTGTGGTGCTGGTCGCGATCACGATGGACCTTCCGTTCATCCTTCTTGTCGCGATTACGACGCCTTTTATCTCGCACACTCTGACGGGAATACCCCCGCAAGGAACGGCAATTGTTATTGCGTTCCAGCTCTCGTTCCTCGGACTTTGTGGATGGTTTTTCCGCATGCGGGGAAAAATGAATTATCTTTGGGCAATTGTCGGCGCAATAACGGCGGAACGCGTTGTTTCGTTCCTCGCTGGGTCCGCCTTTCCCTCGCTTGTTTCATCCGGCGCTGTCATTGCATCGTACCCGGGCGTCATCTTTTTGCTCGCAACTTCTGTTGTGCTGATGAAAATCTATGATCGCTAAAAGTTCACTGCGATCAGCGAAGATGGAATTCTTCGATTCAACCGCAGAGCATTGGTCGCCGGTGCTGGGCCAAAGAGAGCAACTGATTCTGCAGAATCTCTCTCAACGTATCCGGGAGCAGACGGAATTCTCGGACCTCATCCTTGATGTGGGGTGTGGAACGGGTATTCTTTTCCCTTTTTTTCAGGAAAGGAAATTTATCGGGCTCGATTTCTCGTTGCGCATGCTCGCGCGCGCGCAAGAACATGGCTCGCCGGATCTTGCTGGTCTTGTCGCTGCCGATGCACATGCATTTCCATTCAAAGATGCGTCGTTCGGCCATATCGTCTTCTTGTCGGTCATTCCGCACTTCGACGACCGGGTAAAAGTATTCCGTCAATCGCACCGAATCCTGAAAAGTGCTGGCTCCTTGTCGGTAGTTCATTTTCTACCTGCAGCACTCATCAATGAAATTCATTCGAAGGCCGGCGGAGCAATCGCGCACGACTACCTTCCGGACATGAAGGAATTAGGAGAATCACTATCGGAGAACGGATTCAAGGTTGAAGAATTTGGCGCGGATGAATGCTATCTTCTGTTTGCAAGAAAATGTCAGTAATTCTGGAATCTCCGAAAGGCATGCTGTCCGTTCACTCGCTCTTTTAGACATCCATGACAAAGGGGAAACTAAAGGCAGTTTCTTAGTTTGAAAGACTTTCTCGGCGATGAAACTGAGACATTACAGTCGATTTGATTAATTGACCCCGGTTCGTTACATTTAAAGCAATGCCAATCACCCAACGACGACTTATTCCATTCCTGTTGCTCTTTGTATATGCAACGGGTTTATTGCTTGTTGCGCCGCATGCCGACCTGGACTTTATTACCGGATCCGGTAACGCACAACTCGCGACACACGCCGATGCGGACAATTGCAGGCATATCCCCATCTCGCATCAGGATTCGTGCGCTCTTTGTTCCTCTGTTGAAGGCAGGGCTATTCTCACTCCAGCTCCATTCCCGCTGGAATTTCTTAACACCACTCCAGCTATACAAGTCTTCGCTTTTTCGACTTCATATTCATTCGCCCTCTTAAGTTCTTTTTCCCGGCGCGGTCCCCCCTCTCTCCTCGCTTAATTCTCCTAAACATTACGTCTGGTTCAAGAGATGCGGATCAGCTATTCCGTTTTTCTCATACTCTATTATTTTTTGAGGGAAAAAGAATTATGCGTTCTATTCTCATTCTATTGACAATCTTAATCTGCTCCAGCTGGCTTTTTGGACAGAACACGCCTGGGGCGGATAACGGGATGGGCTCCAGGGTCTCCCAGTCTGTCGGAAGCACTCTTCCCGAGGGAAAAAGTGCACTCGCGAAAGAAATCCGAGTCACAGAATTGCCGAACAATAACGCCGATGCGCCGGCCGCGGACGAGGACCGTCTGCAATTCCGTGTCTCGGTCAACGACGCCGACGGCAATGTCCCCATCGAGCTTGCACGCGTCGCGCTTTCAAAGGATGGAAAATACATTGCAAATACCGTAACCAATCCCGCAGGCCAGGCGCGGTTCCGCGACATCAAGGCAGGATATTACCGAATTACTGCCTGGTTCGTCGGTTACGACACATTCGTCGATTCCATTATGATCGACAAAGAACATTCGACCTACAAGATCATTCTCCATTCACTCGGCACGACGGAGAAGGAAGTGGTCGTCGTGGGACAACGAGATCCGACCTCTTCAAATATAAACCCGGTGACTGCCAACCAAGTATTTGAATCGGAGACATTCCACGCGCCCCCTACAGCCCGGATGACGAATGTTATCCAAGAAAATCTGATGGGAGCGGCGAGAGCTCCGACCGGAGAAGTACACATTCGCGGACAGCACGGCGAGTTTACGTACTATGTCGACGGCATTCCTGTTCCTCTCGGGGTCTTTGGAGGGTTGAATGAAGTCGTCGACCCAAAAGTCATCGACCGCATCACATTTATCACCGGCGGATTTCCTGCGGAATACGGTGGACAAATGTCTGCCATCATCGACCTCAACAATCGCGTCCCGACGGGAACATTCCATCTTGACGCTTCCACCTACGCCGGCAGCTACCTCATTTTTAACGGAGCCAAGCCATTTTCACCGGGGATATCCTCGGCGGCCGGCGACACTCTCGGCAGCAGAGTCGGCCCGTTTCGTGCTTTCAACTCTAACGGACAAGATCTTTCAATCAGCGACCATATAGGAAATTTAGGCTTCTTTCTTTCCGGGTCACGCCAGGAAACCGACCGCCGTATCGATCCTCCGACGTCGGATATTTTTAACGATCACGGTTTCGATTATTTCCTCTACGGAAAATTCGATTACGTCCTCAGCGATAACGAATACCTGACGGCGAACCTCAATCTCGGGAGGACCGATACGCAAGTTCCTTACGATTCGGCAGAAGGTATTGCCAAAGACATCCAACAAACGTCGAACTCATTCCAAAACGTGTCGTACTTCAGAGCGCTGAATTCCGAAATCGATCGTGAATCGAATCTTTTTATCGGGGGATTCGCACGCGAGGGAGAACTTATTTACACTCCGGGGTCAATCGACCCGCCGAACTTTGAATTCGCGGGGGACACTCTGCACAAATACCTGCTTTCAGAAGACAGGACGTTCACGACGATCGGGCTGAGGACAACGTTCGACAAGCGGCTCGCACACGAGTTCATGTATAAAGTCGGCATCAATTTTTCCAGCACGAGCGGGAAAGAAGATTTTACGTCCAAAGATTCAACCCAGAACCCCGGGCCTACCGCCCTCACGAATTTCAAAGGGTCTGATTTTGGAGTGTTCGGCGAAGTGGAATACCATCCGATGGAATGGACCTCGTTTGAACTCGGCGCACGCTACGACCAGCATATCGCTCCCGATATCCCGTTCCAGCACCAAATTAGTCCGCGCATTCGCTGGAACTTCCTTATCGATGACAATAACACCGCATATTTGTACTATGGGAAACTGTTCATGCCGACAAATATTGAAGGATTGAGAACCATCGCTCTCAATGTGAGCAACACCCTTGTTCCGACGCTACCGGAGAGGGATAATTTTTACGAAGCCGTCTATACGCACGGTTTCGATTTCGGACTTCGGAGCAAGATGGCGTACTTCTACAAAGATGCAGCACCGGGAGTTGACGACGAGACTGTCGGCGGCAGCGCCATCAAAACTCCGGTCAATATCCAAGAAGTGAAGACGCAGGGAATAGAACTCGGACTTACCTACAATCTTCCGGAAACTGCTCTTTCAGGATTCCTCAACGGAGCGCTTACTCATGCGTATGGGACAGGGCTCATCAGCGGCGGATTTTTGAATTTTGACACCGACGGGAGTGGAACGGACCTCGATCACGATCAGCGGCTGTCGATTACTGCTGGTCTCAACTACCAACCGCAAGATTGGTTCTACAATCTTGTAGGAATCTACGGCTCAGGGCTCGCCAACGGAAATCCGGATGCCGTTTACAAAAATGGTCTCTTCGATTTCAACACAACGGCGCATACAACCCCATCATGGATTTTCAACGTTAGCATCGGCCATACGATTCATCTTCAAGGAGGTTCCTCGCTTGAGCCTTCACTCTACGTAACGAATCTCTTGGATCACGAGCACCTGATCAAAGGAACATATTTCAGCGGAGCAAGCTGGGAGGAGCCGCGCAACGTGGTGTTTAGACTCTCATATCACATGTGAGAATAATGCTTTGACTAAAGCAAAATTTTTGTACATTCTTGGTGCCTAGTCAACCCCTTCCCCTCGTACGACGTCACAAGTGTGCAATTATGGAAATCCGATTCGCTCCTGCATCGTTCCTTGCCTTGATACTATGCCTGCTCGGCACGTTTTCACGATTAGAGGCTGAGCTGCCCGAAACGTTCGCGGGGTACGCAAGTCATCATTCAGAGGGCCGAAGCGTCGTCTTCATTTCGTCGACCGGTCAGAAGCTTCGAGTGACTCCGTACGGCGACTACATCATACGTACGCAGTCGGTCCGCAAAGATGAGGAGTTCTTTCCCGACGATCGGTATGAAATGGTGGATTCGCATGATTGGGATGGAGAGCTTCGCGTCTCCGAATACGAAACTTTTTTCATCCTCCGATCCCGCGCTGAAAACGGCGCCGTTCTGCATATTAGCAAGAACCCCATGCGTATTTCGTTCTCCCGGAATGGAGACAAGAAAGACATGCTTGCGGAGAGCGAGGGAGTCCGCTGGGAAGACGATTCGATACACACGACCTTCGTCTATGATGAAGGCGAACATTTCACGGGATTAGGGCACGGATATTTTGGGAGTGCACAACACCTTGACCTCAAAGGAGAAACGCTCCAACGAAACTACGGCACGGAACACGGCCAGCAAGCTCCTTTGATTGTTCCCTTCTATCTCTCAAGCAACGGTTACGGGGTTTTTCTGAACAGCACGTTCCCTAATTCCTTCACTTTTGGAAAAGACAGTCTCTACGAGTTTTCAATCGAGGGGAACGGGAGGATGGACTATTTTTTTATCCTCGGCCCCGATTTCGCAAGCATCATCAACCGCTACACTCAATTGACCGGAAGGCCCCGGTTGCCCCCGATTGCGATGTTCGGCCTTGCCCTCTCGGACAAAGCAAATGACGAAAACTCATCGGCCCCGTCCGACGAACGCTGGTGGAAACAGAAAGTTACGGACCACCGAAACGCCGGCTTCCCCATCGATCATCTGATCAATGACAACCGGTGGAGGGCAGGCGGCGGCAAGCGATGCGAATCGTATTTCGAATGGGACACGACCAGGTTTCCGGACCCGCACGAGTATGAGCAATGGGTCAAGGCGAACGGGCTGGTGGTGACGATTGATTTCAACAGGTGCATTGCGAGCAAGAGCGAGCGATGGAATCCTTCCTTTAATATTCCTGCATCGGACAGCATTGACTTCGGCGACAGCGCTCCGGACTTTACCCGAAAGGAAGTCCGCGAATGGTTCTGGCATCTTCATTGGAGAAAATCCCTAAGCCCGAAACTGGGATATCCCGGCGATGCTCTCTGGATCGATGAGTTCGACGAGCTGGGAAAAGCGCCGAACACGATGATCCTTGGGAATGGAAGAACATGGATGGAAATGAAGAATTATTGGTTCTTCCTCATTGCAAAAGCGCTGGTCCAGGAAGGATGGGATCAAAAGCTCGCGCCGGAAAAGCGGCCGTTCGTGTGGGTGCGGGGAATGACCGCCGGTGCGCAGCGTTATGCAACGTTATGGAGCGGAGACATCACTCCGACGTACGAAGAGATGCGGGGACAAATTCGGGGGATGCAGTTAGCAGGCCTTTCCGGTTTTCCTTTTTGGGGACATGACGCCGGCGGCTTTTACGACTGGAAAAATAAGAAAGGTCCCGATGACGTTATGTATCGGAAATGGTCGATAGCCTTCGGCAGCTTCTCGCCGTTTTGGAAACCGCACGGCATGGGAGAATCCCGGTGGCCTCTTGACCGGTCGCCCGATGCACAAGAAGACGCAAAAACGTACAGCGAGTTGCGGTATACACTCATGCCGTACTTGTACACATGCGCGCACGAAGCATCGAGAACCGGAATGCCGATCGCGAGAGCGATGGTCATCGATCATCAGGCAGATCCACTCGCATGGAAGTACGACCTCCAGTATATGTGGGGGAGCGAGTTTCTCGTGGTGCCGAATTGCAGCGCCGACGGCAATATTCCGATGTGGCTGCCGCATGGCGATTGGTACGATTTTTGGAATGATTCTCTATGGAGCGGGAATCGGGAAATAAATTATGCAGCGCCCATCGGCGTGCTTCCGCTTTTTGTTAAAGCCGGCTCGATCGTTCCGATGGCTCCTTTCGCTCTCGGAACTGCGTTTATTAAGAAGGATCAACTCTCTGTTCACGTTTATGTCGGAAAGGACGGAGAATTCACTCTCGTTGAGGATGATGGAAATACTGAATTTTACCGGACAAAAGGCGAAATCAAAAAAACAAAATTCGTCTTCGTTCAGTCGATCATGACGCTGAGCATTAGCGCAGGTGTGGGAACGTACGCGAACGCGCCAACGCAGCGAAGATACCATATTGAGTTTCACGGCCTTTCCCGTCCGATGTGCATCAACGTCAACGGCAGGCAGCTCAAGTCTGCGAGGTCGGAAGATGAAGCGCTCTCATCCGGCGGGGGAATTGTGTGGAACAAAGAGAAGAAGCGTCTCTCGGTTTACATATACAAACTTCCCATCGAACGCAGCCTTTTGATTCAAGGAGTAAAAGATTGCCCGGACGATGAGAGCCAATAGCTGAACAAGAAGAATTTTTCCTTTTTTCGTTCAAGCATGTTTCCATCAATAATGATGTTGATTTCCGCTGTTGTTATGCCCCGCTGATGCGGCTTGCATACCTTTCATAAAGGGTGCAGGCTCCAAAACGTCGCCTCCATCCTCTTGTAAATTCTACATTTGTCCTATTTTCGCTGGAGCAAGAAGCACACTACTTCTCACTTGCCCTTCTCCCATCTTTTACCTTAACGAAAGCAACGGAAAAACGGCTTACTTTCGTTGTCGCAAGTATTTCGCTGCCAATGTAATATTTACAAAAACGTCGAATTCTTTATCATAATGGCGGTTTTGGCCTTAAGCGGAGTTGACGCATACCGCCCCTCTAACTCCTTTACAGGCAGCCAATTAGAGATGTTTTCGGCTTTGAGCTTTTGTTGGACTTCACTTTGCAACTCTTATATGCAGAACTCAAGGAGAAGGCAAAGTGAAAACAACAAAAAAAGAATTGAACTTGGCGAAGAGAATACTCCTCGCGCTTCTTTTTGTTTTCACAGTCTCCAACGGTCAGACCTTCGACCTCATTTCAGCGAAATCAACGGATAAAGTCGCTCAAAGCAAGTTTTTTGAAATTGACAGCAACAAAGTTCTGAACGAGTACAATATGTTTGCTTTCAATTCCCCCGTTAGCCGCATATTCGATTCAGTTTTTGAAATTGCAGGAGTTGGCACTGCAGTGTCCGCAGTTAAAAATTCAAATGTAAGTAATGCAAAAGACTTTTCTCTCGATCAGAATTATCCGAACCCGTTCAACCCGTCGACTACGATTCGTTTCAATGTTGGAAAGAGAGCAAAAGTTTCCGTAGCTTTGTTCGATGTGACTGGAAAAGAAGTAACGACACTGGTGAATGACAGCAAAGAAGCAGGGAGCTACGATGTGAAGTGGAACGGAACCACGGGCAACGGCGCACGGGCAGCATCCGGAACGTACTTTTGCCGATTGCTTGCGACTGCCGACGACGGAAGTACAACCGTCGAAACAAAAAGAATGGCGTTGGTCAAATGAGAATGAATAGAACGGTTATCATCAACGGAATTGTTATTCTCATCGCTGTTTTTTGCTTCCCGGCGTCCGGGCAAACCCTGGTGGTAAAAAAATTCGGCGCAAAAGACAGTCTTCAAACATTTTCACCAAACACTTTGCTGCGTCAGGTTATTCAGGGGGGGAAAGTCCTCTCAGCAATGAGCGTGGATGAAAACCAAAAAGTGAACGTGATCGTCGAGCTTACTACGCCGGCAGTGCTCCATACACAGGGAACATCCGGGAGCAATACAACTGCCGCATCCCAGCAGCGAAGTATATTTGTCAACAGGATTCTCTCGACTTCACCCGCTGTAAAAATCCTTCATCAATACTCAAAGGTTTTAAACGGGATCTCTCTCAGCACGACCAGATCCGGGATCGGTCAAATTGCCGCCCTGCCGGAAGTAAAACGTATTTATGAGGATAAACCAGTAGCGGCGTTTCCTGTCTCTTCTTCGGTCAAACCTGACGCCACCGCGGTTCAATCGGATGCATCTGTTACAACCGGGAAAGGGGTAAAGGTAGGGCTGATTGACACGGGAGTTGATTATTTGCATGAAGCGTTGGGCGGGGGATTTGGCCCGGGTTTCAAAGTTGCCGGCGGTTATGATTTTGTGAACAACAAGCCCGATCCTCTCGACGACAACGGACATGGGACCCACGTTGCAGGGATCATCGCCGGAAATTCCGCATCGCTGAAAAGCATTGCCCCCGGTGTTCGATTATTCGCCTACAAAGTACTCGACGCCTCGGGCAACGGAAACACCTCGACGGTTATTGCTGCGATAGAGCAAGCGATGCAAGACAGCGTCGATATTATCAATCTCAGTTTGGGAACTTCGGACGGCGACCCTGACGATATTCTCTCACAAGCAGTCGACCGGGCGGTTGAAGCGGGCATCGTAGTCGTAGTAGCAGCGGGCAACGACGGCGATTATGGTACGATCTCTTCTCCGGGAGCCGCCCGCGAAGCTTTGACTGTTGGAGCGATCGATTCACAAAATTCAATCGCCGCGTTCAGCTCGAAAGGACCATCAAATAAAATTTATGGCATTAAACCCGACGTCGTCGCACCGGGAGTGGATATCCTTTCGGCAAAGATGAACGGCGGCTACATCACAATGAGCGGGACCTCGATGGCCGCCCCGTATGTAACAGCGGTGGCGGCAAATGTACGGCAATTGCACCCGGAGTGGAGCGCTCCTGAAATAAGGGATGCAACCATTGCAATGACGGCGGATCTGCGTCTGCCGATTTTCTCGCAAGGCAAAGGAAAAATCGATACATCCAGAATTGGCAGTTTGGAATCGTTTGCAACACCCGCAACGATCAGCTTTGGTTTCGACAATGCTTCAACGGAGGAATGGACGCAAACAGATTCGGTGGCATTCACTAACGTGTCGCCGTCGTCAAAAACCTACACGTTCAAAAATATTTCTCCATACGGCGGAATCAATCTTCAATTCTTTCCCTCGGCCGTAACTCTTTTTTCAAATGAGACCAAGAGTGTTGTTCTTGGCGTACGCATTGATAATTCTTTGCTCCCCGACAACACCGTCCTTCCCCAAGGATACGGCGGGAACATCATCGCAATCTCAAACACTGATACGATCAATATTCCGTATATGTTCTTTAAGGGATCGGTATTCCAGGTATCGTTCAGCGAAACGCCGTTCCAAGTCGTCATCCATGACCGGAAAAACAGTTCATACTACTTCAATCCTACAAATTCATTCCTTACAGCAGTCGTTCCTGCTGGAACGTACGATATCGTTACGGCATTTTCGGGCTCCGCGTACGTCGTTAAAGAAAGCCTGAATACACGGGATAACCTTGTGGTCTCAATTGACAGGGAACAAGCGAATCACGCTGTCACCATATCGCCGATTGATGAAAAAGGGCAAGCATTGATTCCGGTTGGAACAAATTCTTCCTGCAGTTACGTCGAAGCATTGATGCACACACCGTCGGGGATCAGCGAAGTGTTACTAGGAGGAGGAAAAATTCAAACGGCGTCGCTCGTTCAGAAAATGTATTTTTCAGATGTCAGCAGCAATTATTCGTTCGGGTATGCTGTCAATGTCCAGTTTGGTAACGTGAAATCTTATACATTCGACGTTGAATTGGATTCAGGGATTACCACGGCGCAGTCTATTCAGTTTTCAGCGTCAGATCTTAAGAGAGTCGATTTCACGTACGACATCGATTCAACGGTAACAAAGGCATTTCCCATTATATGGTCGACATTTGTCCAGCAGAATAATGTGATTGCGGTGACGTACTACGATGGAAATGATGCTCCCCTCATTTACCCCTTTACGCAAACCGGGTATTACACGCGCCGGGCATCCTCAAAATTTCCGATCTTCCATTTCAGAGAAGCCTATAAATATTAAGATCCAATGGAATAGAAAGCGATGAAGGCATGATGCGGCGGGTTTTATTAAATCTATTTTTTTAAAATATTGTACTGCTGAATCTTCGTGTACAATGTTTTTAGGCTGATGCCGAGGATTTTGGCTGCAAGGTTTTTATCCCATCCGGTGTGATGAAGTACTCCTGAAATATGCTCGTGCTCAACTTCCCGTATCGAAACGGCATTCCCAATTTTCCCGGATCCTGCTCCGGCTGAAACATTTCGCGGGAGCGCAAGGTCTTTCGGGCGGATATACTCATCGGTCGAAAGAATAGCAGCCCTTTCCAGAATGTTCTCCAACTCACGCACGTTACCCGGCCACTGATACTCTACCAACATTTGAACGGTATCCGGGTGCAATTTTTTTGCAATCCGGGTTTTTAATTTATGCGCGACGATTTCGTTTGCCAGCAGCGGAATATCTTCGCGCCGGTCGCGCAGCGACGGAATCGTAAGGGTGATGACGTTGATACGATAGAGCAGGTCTTCGCGGAAGCGTCCTTCTTTTGCATCATCGATAAGACGCCGGTTTGTCGCCGAAATAATCCGGACATCGGATTTCAATATTTTGTTCCCCCCGACGCGCCGGAATTCTCCGGTTTGAATGAACCGGAGCAGTTTCGGCTGGAATACGGCGCTGATTTCACCAATCTCGTCCAGAAACAACGTCCCGCCGTTTGCTAATTCGACCAATCCTTGCCGCATCGCATGCGCGTCCGTGAACGCTCCTTTTTCATGGCCGAACAGTTCGCTCTCGATGAGCGTGTCGGGAATGGAGGCGCAATTAAGCACAACAAACGGCTTTTCCGAACGAGGGCTGTTCTTAAACAAAAAATTTGCAAATAATTCTTTGCCGGTTCCGCTGGCTCCTTCAATAAGCACAGTGGAATCGGTCGGCGCCACTTTGCTCGCCAGCTCCAACGCTGCAACAAGCGCCGGGCTTTGTCCGATAATGCTTGACGACAACGCCAGCCGCGACAGCTCTGATTTCATTACTTTGTTCTCGATAAGCAGCTGCCGCCGCTCCAAAGCGCGGGCCATCAGCGCGATCAGCTCATCGGCGGAGTACGGCTTGGTGAGATAATGGAAAGCGCCCAGCCTCATGCACTCTACTGCAATACGCACGTCATCTACACCCGTGAGCATGATCACTTGCGTGTCGATGTAGTTCTCTCTGATAAAATGGAGGACTTCAATGCCGTCGACGTTCGGCATTTTTACGTCAAGCAACACTAAATCGAAAAAAGAATTCTGAACGGCATTTATTGCTTCAACACCGTTGGTCGCCGTAATCGCCGTGTACCCCTGAGATGCGAGAATCGTGCTCAGCATCTCGCGGAAGCCCTCTTCATCGTCAACAATAAGGATCGAACCTGTTGTACTGTGTTTTCCCATGACTAGATTTTAAGTTTTCTCATCAAGGCATCCGTTGTGAGCGGTTGGATAATAAGGCTCAGCGTAGCGGAAGGGGGTAAAGAAAAAAATTGGTAACGGTATTTTTCAGAAAAGAGAATGCCATGCGGAGAATAGTCGAGCACAGCTGATTCCGCTTTCTATCTGAACCCTCTCCCAGGTTCACTGGCAATATATTTTCACATCACCTTATTTACCGCGTCGATCAGTTGCTGCATAACAATAGGCTTCTCAAGATACAGCACGTTTGGGTTTGAATCCCACGCTCCGGCTCTTTGCGCCTCTCCGGTAACAAAAATCATCGGGATGTTTTCCGTAACCGGGTCATCCTGCAAAAGTTCGTAGAGCATAAAGCCGTTAACATTTTCCATCATCACATCGCTGATAATAAGGTCCGGCATCTTCGCCTTTGCGAGATCGAGCGCAACGGAACCATCTTCCGCTTGGATGATCTCATACCCTTCCCTGGTGAGAATAATGGTCGCTAATTTTCGCATGTCAGGATCGTCATCGACGATAAGAATGGTCTTCATTGTATTCTCCTATTGTGACATCGCAGCACAGGCTCATCGAAATCAAGGTTCGTCAATTGACCGGTCTATGTTACGGCTTCTTAAACGGCGGCACCGGCGGAAATTTGAACGGTCTTTCCGCGGCTTTCTGCAATGCTACTTCGATCGCTTTTTCAAGCTGCAGGTCCTTCCCAGACATCACGCTTGCCGGGTCGTTGTCGACCCAGATGTCCGGGTCGCCGCCGTGATTCTCGATAAGCCATTCGCCGCTCTCCCCATAAAAACCGGTGTTCGATTGTTCCACTTTTCCGTTGTCAATCGTAGTTTGTGTGTTCTGAATTCCCACAAGCCCGCCCCACGATGTGACCCCCACAATCGTCCCAAGCTTTCTCGCTTTGAAGCTTTCGAGAAAGGCTTCGCCGTCGGACCCGTTGTCTTCGTTGGACACGACGACATAATTCCCGGCTGAAGTACTGCCGGGATAGCGCAGCGGAAGCATGCCGTGCAAAGCACTCTGTGCGGTTCCCTTTCTTTCGAGTTTATCAATAAGAAAATATTCGGTCCATCCCCCGCTGTTCCGCCGCACATCAATAATAATGGCATCTTTATAGCGGAATGCGCGCCAGAATTTGTCGAATTCTCCTATCCCACCGGCTCCCATGGCGTTAATATGCATGTAACCGACTTTTCCGTTCGTTTCCGCCGAGACTTTGTTGATGTTGTCAGCGAGCCAGCGTGCGTAACGGAGATTATTATCGTTGCGGATCGGCTCAACCTCATACACTTTTGATCCCTGCATGGTCGGTTTGGAATTTACCGTGATGCTTACTTTCTCGCCGCTGCTCACCTGAAGAGATTTGTTGTAGTCGTCCGGGACTTTAATCTCCTTGCCGTTGATGGCCAACAAGTAATATCCTTCATGAATATCGAAGTCGGAACGAGAGAGCGGGGCTGTGATACTTGCATTGTATTCCGTTGGGCCGTAGATTTTATCAAACTTGTAACAGCCGGATTTTTTATCCGCAACCAGGTCTGCGCCAAGCCAGCCTGTATAGAGCACGGGTGAGCTTGTTGAAGCAGGTCCGGTATCGCCGCCGCCGATGTACGTATGCGAGACGCAAAGCTCTCCCACCATTTGCTGCATCACCCAGTTCAGCTGTCCGCGCGAACTGAGATCCGGAATGTACGCCCGGTATTTTTCGCCGATGGCTTTCCAGTCGTGCCCGTACATGTTGGGATCGTAGAAGAAATCCCGGTACCATCGCCAGCAGTCGTTGAATATCTGATTCCATTCCTGCACGTAATTCACCGTGTAGACCATTCCGCCAAGGCTCACTTTCTCCCCTGCACTTGCCGAAGAAAATGCCTTATCGAATGTCGTCACGAAAACATCGTTCTCTTTTTGGATGATCATCTGTTCGCCGTTGACAGACAGGTCAAAATCGCTGATTTTGTCAGTGAGCAGCGCATCCTTCTTCGCTGTCATATCGTACATCATAAGCTGCCATTTCGATGCACCGTTCGGTTTGAAAATCTCTTCGTACTCGTCTTCCGTAAAGTGATCGATGGCGCACCATGCTACCTTCCCTTTTCCCGCTTTAAGATAGAAGTAATTTCCGGCAGCAACGGGAAGCGGGTACGTGCGTTTCTGAAGACCGTCAACATCGATTCGCACGTTTCCAGAGTCTTTCTTCTTGCCCTCACTGTTATCAGACTCAACGAAAGGAGGCTTCTCGCCATTTTTCAATTGGACAGCCATAACCGTTTGGGGGGTGCGAATGGTGTGGTCATCCTCATAAAAATCCATAAGGATATCAAAATTCCGGCTTGAGACAAAATAAAGATAATCGCCGTTTTGATCAAAACAGGGATAGAGATTATCGAAGAAATCATCGGTTACTGCGTATTTTTTTTCTTCATCGACGTTGTAAACATAGATCTGGCTGTTTCGGTTATACTGAACAATACTGTAGCAAACCCATTTGCTGTCAGGCGACCAATTGTAGTCGCTGACTTCCCAATAAAATTCATCGTTTTTTAGCTGGTGTGATTCGTCTATCTTTGTCAGCTTCTTCGTTGCAACGTTGAGAACGAAAATTGCAAAATCCTTATTGCCGAAAAGAATCCTTTTCCCGTCCGGAGACCATTTGCAATGGTACTCCGTGCGGTCGAGTGTTGTCGTTAACTGCGTCCATGCCCCGCCGGCAGCGCTTTGCGTGTAGAGCTGGTATTCTCCACTCTTATCTGAGAAGAACGCCACGGTTTTTCCGTCGGGCGAGAATTGCGGATATCTCTCACGCTCGCCGGGAGAATTCGAAAGGTTCTTTGTCTCCCCTTTTTCTGATGGAACAACAAAAAGATCGCCTCGCGCTTCGACAACAATTTTCTTTCCGTCGTTGGACACACCGACGCTGTGAACATAGTCCTTTGGGTTTATCGGCTTCGACCTCAGCGCCCATCGGTCGGAGGCACATTCAACTGAAATTTTTTTTACTTCCCCGTTTGCAATATTGAGGAGATGAATGAATCCGTCGTGCAGAAACACTATTGTCCGGCCGTCGGTGGAGGGCATCATCACATCGACGTCATTGAACTGCGTAATCTCGGTGACTTCTTTCGTCGATAAGTTTTGTTTGTAGATATTCGAGTTACCGTTGGTGCGGTCGGAAACAAAATACATCGCATCGCCAATCCACATCGGATAGCAGTTCTTCCCGACATAGTCGGTCATGCGTGTAAACGCGGCGGTCGTAAAATCATACATCCAGATATCCGGATACTGACCGCCTTTATACCGTTTCCAATAATTTTCTTCGTTCCCTCTCCGCTGGTAAAGCATTTTCTTCCCGTCCGGCGAAAAACTGCAGAGGCGCCCCCGGTCGATAGGAAATCGCTCCGGCGCTGACCCGTTTTTATTGACAAAATAAAGATTCGGGTCTCTCCCGATATAGTTCTCCGCATAAGACCGGTAAACGATCTGCTCACCGTCGGGCGTCCAGCACACCACCTGCGGGTCGCCGGATTGATAGGTTACGCGAACCGGCTCTCCCCCTTCCGACGGAATAACATACACATTGGACGTACCGTCGTAACTCCCGGTAAAAGCTATCCACTTTCCATCGGGAGAGAATTTCGCGCTATATTCGATTCCGGGGTCGCTCGTAATACGGCGGGCTACTCCGCCGTTGATTGTCGCCAACCAAAGATCTCCTTCGTACGTGAAAACGATCTTATCTTTGTAAATGTCCGGGTACCTCAAGAAGCGGGCTTCATTTCCAGCGAACGAACATTCAAAAAGAATAAGAAAGATGGTCAGGTTATTCAGAAGCCGTTTCATTTGAAATCCTTTACGTGATACTCTAATGAATGATTTTCAAAAAAGTCCGAAATTGCAATGATTTGACCTAAAATCGCCGAGCTCCACTAATGTTGGATTGCTACATAGCGAATAATTCCCACAATTTCAAGTCGCTGAGAAAACCTTTGTCAGACGCTTATCACCGGTTTTCGAAAAACTGATGAGCTATCCGTCTTTTGCTCGATTTGTTGCCGTCATCACAAAAGGATGGAATTATGTTTGAAAAAATCTCGTTATAGTTAAAAGAATATGGGGCATCCAAGCCACAAATTCCCAAAAATCCGACTCCACAAGCGTCAGAACGATACGCTGATTCGGATTATGTAACCCTGCTGTGATCAGACTTCCACGAATCCCTAGCGGGGCATTCTGAATAGACGAACGAACTGAACGATGCCAGGCACACTGGAACCCTTCGACTCTGCCGCGACGGCTCATGCCAAGCAAGCGGAGTGCGTCTGGCGAACCCATCCCTTTGTGACAAAGTGAACATCTTTCTTGATAGCCGTTAAAAGCGAAAGATTCCGCAAACTATGAAACGTCAGAGTTTTAAAAAAAGAAATAAATGAGTAAATCGTAATTTCAATAAACTCTTCAGAAGCAAGCCTCGGCTCATCAATCCTTAAAGTTCGGCAGAGAATGAAGCATACGTTGACACTTCTTCAACAGGATGTTTTGCGAACTTTTGCATACTTTGACGTTTTTTCGTACCCGCTCTCCAAGTACCAGGTGCACGCATTTCTTCAACGCCCTTCCGTTACGCTTCAGCACGTGGAAGAAACCCTCCAATGTTTGGTCAAATTCCGCCTCTTGCGGTTCGAGAACGATTACTATTTTTTTTCAGACCGAACCCCGGAGATAGTAACGGCCCGTCTTGAAAATGAACGCCGCGCTGCGAAGATGCTGAAAAGAGCCCGATGGGTTTCGCTGTTCCTCAAACAAATTCCATTTGTCAGAGCCGTCTTCATCACGGGCTCGTTATCAAAAAATATTGCAAGCGTATCGAGCGACGTCGATTTCATGATCGTGACGTCGCCGAACAGATTATGGATTCCTAAAATGATCTTGACGGCTGTGAGGCGGATATTTTTTTTAAATTCGATCAAGTACTTCTGTTTCAACCTCTTTGTAGCTGAAAACGGATTGTTGATTTCCACAAAGAATATTTTCACCGCAGTTGAAATTGCGACAGCTCAGGTTGTTTGGAACGAAACCGCCTATCGTAAATTTCGGTCGGAAAACTCTTGGATACAATATTACTTGCCGAACTGGAATGTCATCAGCTCGTCTGTTCGTACTCTTTCGAATGCTCCCTCTCTTTTTCAAAAAGCCGCTGAAATTATGCTGAGCGTTTTCCCGCTGGCTTCGATCGATACCCAGCTGATGAATATCGCCCATAACTATTGGAAAAAGAAAAATACGCATCTCGACGAGAACAAATTCAACTCCCTTTTTCAATGCAAGCCGCACATATCCTCGGTCTGGTACGACGACCACCAAACCCGTACTCTAAATACATATCGGCAGCGATTGACACAATTTGGAGTCGAGCAAACAGAATGACCGATGTCCTGCTCACACATTCCTATTTTGTCCACTTCGACCCGAAACAGGCAAAGGCTATGATGCCGTATCCTCCACTGGGGACGTTGTACGCCGCAAGCTTCCTGGAAAAACAGCATTTCTCTGTGGCACTCTTTGACGCCATGCTGGCTGATTCGGAAGAAAAGATCCGGCCAGTCCTTCAGCAATATCGTCCCGCCGTTGTTGCCATCTATGATGATGATTTCAATTATCTTAACAAAATGTGCTTGAGCAGAATGCGCCAGGCCGCATTTGCGATGGCAAAAATTGCGAAGGAATACGGTTCGTTCGTGGTTGTTCACGGTTCCGACGCCACCGACCATGCAGAAGAATACCTTCAACATTCGGCAGATGCCGTCATTATCGGTGAAGGTGAAGAGACTCTTGCGGAAATTTGCCGGCAAGTTGTTCGGAGCCATTCGACAGACTTACACGCAATCCATGGCGTTGCGTTCACGAGCGGCGGAGCGGTTGCGCGCACGCCACGAAGATCTCTCGTAAAAAATATCGATGAACTCCCTTTCCCCGCATGGCATTTGCTCGATGCCCGTTCGTATGAAAACACATGGAAGAAACGGCATGGATATTTTTCAATCAATATGGTGACAACGAGAGGCTGTCCGTACCATTGCAACTGGTGCGCCAAACCGATCTACGGGCAAGTGTACAATTCCAGGTCTCCTGAAAACGTAATCGATGAAATAAAACTGCTCCAGCGTACGCTCCGGCCGGACCATATCTGGTTTGCGGACGATATTTTCGGCTTGAAACCCGGCTGGGTTGAAAAATTTGCAGAATTGGTGGAGAGAGAAAAAATTAGAATCCGATTCAAGATCCAATCCCGGGTAGACCTCCTGCTTCAGAACAACACGGTTGAGGCGCTGGCACGCGCAGGATGTACAGACGTGTGGGTGGGGGCAGAGTCCGGGTCGCAAAAGATTTTAAACTCGATGGAAAAAGGAACCACCGTCGGACAGATTTACAAAGCACGGCTCTTGTTGAAAAAGGCCGGAATACGAACCTCCTTTTTTCTGCAATTCGGTTATCCCGGAGAAGACAAAAACGACATAAACGCCACGCTCCGCATGGTAAAAGACCTCATGCCTGACGACCTCGGCATTTCGGTTTCTTATCCTTTGCCGGGAACCAAATTTTATGAAACGGTTAGAGCAGACTTCCAAGAGAAAAGAAACTGGGTGGATTCGGACGACCTTGCGTTGATGTTCCGCGGAACATATTCGGCGGCGTATTATAGAAAGCTTCACCGGTATGTGCATAGACTTTTTCGCTTCAGGAAAGCACTCGGGCTGATTGCGGACTTGATAACACGAAGGGTTTCTTTTCACAGGAAACAGTTGAAGCCATTGTTTTCGATCGGATATTTTGCTCCGGCAGCGCTTCTGGACCGATGTCAACTATACTATCTTGCCCGCGAATAATGTCAACCTCTTTCTTCGATTTTTCGTCAAACGTTGAAGACGCTCGCCGTGCATTCTCTGCTCAAGCGCCGAATTTTGATTCCTATGAAAAGAGAAACGTCATCCTCCAGTGGATGCGCCGCCAGGTCTACAAACACGTCGAAGAATTTCTTTCCCCGGGCGACAGCATCTTTGAACTCAATGCGGGGACAGGAATTGACGCCGTCTATTTCGCGCGGAAAGGGCACCCGGTGTTCGCAATCGACAATGCCGGAGGAATGCTCAAAGAGCTGGAAACGAAAGTACGGTCATTCCATCTGGAAAACAAAATCCAGTTCATGGCCTGTTCGTTTACGGAATTGCAGAAACTCCCCGGATACAGTTTTGACCATGTATTTTCAAATTTCGGCGGGTTAAACTGCATTGCGGACCTCCGCACGGTAACACACGAGCTGCCGCGTTTTTTGAAACCCGGTGCAACGATTACACTTGTCGTCATGCCGCATGTATGTCCGTGGGAACTGCTCCACATCGTCGCTGGAAATTCGAAGCTTGCATTCCGCCGATTTTCAAAGAACGGGACGCCGGCTTCAATTGAAGGGCATACATTTCTTACATATTATTTTTCACCGCGGGACGTCGTCCAAAGTTTTGGTGATAGGTTTCGGCTTGTAAAACTTCGCGGACTTGCATCTTTTTCGCCGCCGCCGTATATGATCGATTATGCCGAACGCCATCCGCGGTTCTATAAGGCGCTGACACGGTTGGATGAACGGTGTTCAACTCTTTTTCCCTTCAACCGATGGGCGGACCATTGTATCATCACCCTGCGATATTTACCGTGATGAAAGAGAAGAGCCGTAAGACTCATTTTTCATCATTCAGCATGAACACTCTTAGAAAGTAAATCGATGGATCAATTACCTGCCGTGTGTTTTTTGCTTCTAGCTTTCGGCGGCCTGGCATTCTATTTTTTTCATCCTAAATTCCATCGTCTAAAGAGCACGGTTGTTCTTAACGAAAAGCATTATGCCCGGCTGTTGGAATTAGCGGAGCGGCCGCTCGATTCATCGGATGTGCCGGTCGGAGCATTGCTTTTGTTTGAAGGAATTATTATTGGAGAGGGCTACAACACGGTGTTGCGTAACGTAAAAGCGGGGGAACATGCAGAGGTGAATGCCATCTCGAATGCCATTGCATCGATGGGGATGGAAAAATTCTCTTCGCTTGACCGCGGCTCATTAGTTCTCGTCTCGACGTTCGAGCCGTGTCTGATGTGTGCCGGAGCATTCATCAACTACAACATTCAAAAAGTTTACTTCATGAAAGAAAAGGAATTTTCCATCACCGGAAAAGAAGAAGCACGGTTCATCCGCTATTTGATGAGGCGAAGACAAGTCAAAAACAAGGATGAACAAGCCTCCCTTTTTGAAAAACATCCCGGCTATCCCGCAAGGAAAAAGCAGCCTTCTTCACTGGTGTTGCCGCAATAGTAATTCATAAACCTTTCTATATTCAGAGCATGTCCATTCTATTTCATGTTTTTCAGCCAGTTCGCGATTCGCAGACTGGATTCCGCGGATTACCGGCGGTTGAACAATAAGCTTTTCGATTTTTTCTGCTAATCCCTCCGCATCTCCGGGCATGACAACAAAGCGGTCATCGCCAAAATCGGCAAGCAATCCAACTTTAGTTCCAACCACGACTACTCCCGAAGCAAAAGCCTCCATCACAACAACGGCTTCTCCTTCATACAACGAAGTTACGAGGAGAAAATCAGTTGCGTGTAATATAGATGGGATAGCTTCGTGCGGAACTTTCCCTTTCCATTGAATTTTATCGTTCACTCCCAACAAACGAGCATATTCCACAATTTGTCCATTCAACATATCCGGACCAGCGACCGTTAGCGTACACGCAAATTTCCGGACGAGGAGAGAGAATGCTCTAATGAGTGTGAAGGGGTCTTTGACTCTATTGAGATTGCCGATGAAACTGAATCGGATTGGTTCAGAAATGGTACCGTAACGAAACACAAATTTTGAAATATCCACTCCAAAGGGAATTACTGAGAGGCGTTTGTAAACAATGCCATTTGCGTTCATTGTGCGTTGTTGGAAGTTTGTGAGGACGGTAACGCGATCGGCTTCGCCAATACACCAGTGAATAAGCTTCCTGTAAACACTATTTCGCATATTGCCATAGCGTATTGCCGGAAGATAGACGGCATCACCGCCTAACAAACTGACCATGGTGGGCAAGCGCAATAACTTTCCAGCCAACACGGCTACAATCCCCTGATACATGACCCAGAAACCGTGCACGACGCTGAATTTCTTTTGCGCATTGTCTCTTCGTATCAGCCAAAAAAAATAGATTGACTTGAAAAGGCTATTCTCGCCAATAACCTTGGGAGGAAATGAGACTCGACAGAGGTTTGAATTAAGCGAAGGATGCAGCGTTAAGCGTGAAAAGGAGTAAATGTCGATGTCATATAACTCACCGAGGCGGCATATCAGGTCAAGCAAGGAAGGGATGTTGTCATCTTTTCCAATGCCTCCAGGAACAAGTATCGCGATACGGGGCTTATTCTTCACTCCGGCACTTTTCCTCTAATAATTTTCCGGCCGCCTTAACAATAATTTCCGGCGTGTAGCGCGACAAACATCGCACATCTCCAAACCGGCACTCCGGCTGCTGGCATTCGCCGCATTCGAGGTCCGATGAATCAAAATACGCAGACCATTTTCCAATCGGCTTCGACCATATGCTCCGCGTCGATCCGAATAGGGCGACGACCGGAACTTGAGCGACCCACGCCATATGCATGAGGCCGGAATCTTCTGAAACGACGAGATCCGATTCCTGCAGTATATTAAACGCTTCGGAAACAGTGGTTTTTTCTGCAAGGTTGATAAGTTTGTCGCCAAGTTTTTCTTTCAGGTAACGCGCTTTTTCTCGAATGTGTTCCGTTCCAAGCATCAGGAATTGTGTATCGGCATCAACACCGTCAATCCATCCGTTTGCAAACCCGACGAAATGTTCCAGAGGCCAGCACTTCGTGATGACGCTCCCTGCCGGGTTCAACACGATAAGTTTCTTACCAGGATTATAGCCCGCTTCATTCAGCGTGCGCAAGCCATGATGCTTATCCCGGAGGTCGAGACGCGGCAGCGACTCCGGTATCGGTTGAGCACCAAGGTTGTCGATTGTACTCCTTGTTCGATCACCGGCGGTATTCAAAGAAAACCTGTCAAACTCAGAAAAACTTTTCGGCCGCACTAGCCGCCGGATCATCCTGCTCAGCATATTTCTCTGGAGGTCGATGACAACATCGTAATGTTCCTTCCGCAGGTGCGGAACAAGTTGCATCGCATTTCCAAATTGCCGAGCGCGATCTCTCCCTCCGCCGATTGTGTGTACAGCCTCAAACATTTTCATATGCCGCGGGAGATCGCTGAACTCGTCCCTTGTAAGAAAATGGAATTGAGACAACGGCCAGATTGTATGGAGTGCTTGCAAATACGGAAGCGTGATAACAGTGTCTCCCAAAGCTTGAAATCGGATGGCGAGAATTTTCTGAGGATGGCTTTGGCTGTTCCACGGAACGGCGCTGGACGATTCTTCCTTTTTTGAGATGGGCTTTACTGCATTCACTCGAATCGAGTAGGAATAGGTGTGAGTACCTGTTGTTCGATCCAAAACGTCCTGATACTTCCGTACAACAAAAATGCGACACACTCAATTCATGTATCGCATTTCAAAAGAAAATAAAATTACGGTTGGTATACTTAACTCAACCGGGAATATTCAGAAGCGTCCGGCTGTTGGTATATTCGTTGGAGCGTCCACTTCACTCCGTTATACTGCAGGATCGCTACCATCGTCACTTGAAATCCGTTGTACGTTCCGGTTGATGTCACCCGCATCTGCGTTCCCGAAAGTCCCGCCGGTCGGTCTGCAACGTACGTTACACTTCCCCCGTTAAAACTGACAGTGCTCGAGGGGAAGCTTGCACCGGAATCGCCTCCGATATCTCCTAATGCAAATTTTACGCCCGCATTGGAAATTTGACGCGCGTCGTCGTGAAAAGCTTGAGACTGCGCAACGTTGTAGATAGCCTGGTCTGTTGACGTAAACAGCAATGCATACATTCCAATCATTATGTATGCGCCAAGACCTATGATGACCTTTGATGTTCCCACGTATGATCCTTGTTAATTTGGCTTACCTACATGCAAGAACTTCTTCCGAAGTTTTGCCTTTCTTGCTTCAATTGAATACAAGATACGTAATTATTGTAAAAAAGCAATGGCGTAGATCACGTATTTATTAAACTAAGGTCTGAACGGGAGAAGGCTTAAATTCCGCCAAAGACTACGCCATTTGCCTGCAATTCCTAACACTTTTGCTGTTTCACTAGTTCCCGCAATTCACAAAATCAGGTAAATTCTCTGAAATACTTATCAAAAAGCCATTTTTTCAGCAAAATAGCTATCGCCGCAATAATCTGTATATCAATGGAAGACCGAAGAAAAGAATAATACTTGACACTGAAAATCCACCAATTACTGCAATAGCCAGCGGTTGCTGCATTTGGGCGCCTGCACCGATTCCAAGCGAAAGAGGCAGAAGTGCAAAAACCGCAGCGAGCGTTGTCATCAATATCGGCCTCACTCGCATGGAAGTGGCCCTCACTAATGATTCCTCCAGCGCCATTCCTTGCGCCTGCAGTATTTTCACTTGATGGAGTACAAAGATCGCGTTTTCTGCAACAATGCCGATGATCATGATGACTCCGACAAAACTTGAGATGTTGAATGTCACTCCCGTAATCCACAACGCGCCGAGTACTCCAAACAGGGAAAGAATGTTGACAACAAATATTGACAGAGGCACGGCAAATTCGCCAAACTCGAACAGCAGTACGATAAATACAAGCATGAACGCCGCGATGGCAACAAGAAGGAGTCCGTGAAATGATTCTTGCTGCGTTTGATAGACACCGCCAAATTCCATCGTCATCCCTCGGGGGAGATGGAATTCTTTGGCAAGTTTTTTCTTAATATCGTCAACGGTACTTCCCAAATCCCTCTGCGATATCCGGGCCGTGACTGCGACAAGCTGGCGCAGCCGTTCACGGTCGAGTTCTGCTTGTCCGGATGTTGTACGAATTGTCGCAATACTTGTGATTGGAACGAAAACTCCGTTTGCGTTGATAAGCCGGAGTTTTTCCAGCGCAGGAATATCAGTCCTGTAGATATCGGGAAAACGAACCCGGATTCCGACGAGCTTCTCTCCCCTCTGGATTTTACTTCCCCCTTCGCCTCTCATGATCGTTTCCAATTGATCGCGAACTTCACCCGGGCTAAGACCGGCAATTGAAGCTTTAGCCGGATCCACATCTACAATCAATGACGGACCGGAAATGACAATTCCGTTGAACGCATCAACGACGCCCGGAACCGTTTCGATCAATCGTTTTACTTCTTCGGCTTTTGCGTGAAGGAGTTCCGTGTCATCGCCGAAAAGTTTGATCTCAATCGGCGAAGGATTATTCGTCAAATCACCGATTACGTCCATCATCAGTTGCCCAAAATCAATTTGCAGGTTCGGCTCAGTCGCTTCAATTTGGCCGCGCACATCATCGATCACCTCTTCAATGTTCCGCGACCGCTTCTTTTTCAGTTTGACGAGATAATCGCCGTTGTTCACTTCGGTTAAAAAGAATCCCATCTGTGTTCCGGTCCGGCGGGAATACGAGTCCACCTCGGGAACGGACATGATGATCTTTTCTACCTGCATCAGTATTCGGTTTGTCTCGGTAAGCGATGTGCCCGGAGGAGAAGTATAATCCAAAACGAATGCCCCTTCATCCATCTGCGGCATGAAGTCGCTCCCAATATTTTGGTAGAGAAAGTACGTCGCAAGAATAACCGCGAAAGAAAAAGGAATGATGATCCAGCGGTATCTCAAAAGAGTTCGAAGTGTTCGCTCATACCGCTGCATAACTGTTGAAATGCGGTGATGATGTTCGATTTCACGGGCAATTTCCTTTTCCCGGATGAAAAACATGGAAAGCAAGGGCGCAAGGGTTATGGAGAAAAGAAATGAAATCAACATGGCGAACACGATGGTGATCGAAAGAGAAGCGAAGAATGCTCCCGTAACTCCGCCGAGAAATGCAAGGGGAATATGAATCACGATAGTACTGGCAGTCGAGCCGGCAATTGCAGGCATTAATTGTCCCAGCGATGCCGATGTCGTCTCGGCAAATGAGGTTCGCGCGCCGTTGGGGCCGGTACTCTTTGAGAAGTGAGTGAAAATGTTTTCAATAACAACAATGGAATCATCAATGATCAAACCGACGGCAGCGGCAATTCCGCCGAGGGTCATAATGTTGATGGTCAATCCGACTGCCGAAATGCATGCAATCGTGGAAGCAATCGTCGCCGGGACAACAAGGAGAATCACCAGGCTGATGCGCCAGCTGCGCAAGAAGAGGAAAATTACCACCATCGCAAGCACAACGCCGATAAGAATGCTGTCGCGCGTGCTCGCGATGGAGCTCATGATAAAATTACCTTGGTCGTAGAAATTCTCAAAATGGACCCCCGCCGGAATGTTGAGTTTAGCAACTTCTGTTGTTACATCCTTTCCGATTTGAACCGTGCTCCCGGTCGGCTGTTTTATGATATTGATTAATACCGCCTCCCGTCCGCGGGCTGTGGTGCGAATATATTTGTCCGCAACGGAGGCCTTCACTTCGGCCACATCCGAGACTTTCACGGGAACGCCGTTTTGAACAGCAACGGCAACCGCCCTGATATCATCGGCAGTTTTGAACAATCCGGAAAC
>Ga0265329_10000027_pt1 | contig 60397 bp, 58 predicted proteins | sample 41627metaG_FD_202091 | JGI IMG/M metagenome (GOLD analysis project Ga0265329, IMG submission 202091) | Rhizosphere microbial communities from Carex aquatilis grown in University of Washington, Seatle, WA, United States - 4-16-27 metaG | ecosystem: Host-associated > Plants > Roots > Rhizosphere...
ACCGTTGCGCAAACTTTGACTGCGAACGGCAACATCACTCTCTCGTCGGGCAACATCACTGGCGCTTCGCCCTTGGTTTTTGACGGCGCCACGGCTGACGTTAACAAAACAACGCTGGCCTTGGTTGATCCGACCGCGAGCAACACCATCACTTTGCCGAACGCTTCGGGAACGGTGGCGGTTTCGGCGGTCGGCCCCATTACCCTTTCCGCCGCCGGCGCGATCGGTTGCGCGACCTGCGTTACTTCCGCGACCACGCTTCAGGCCGCCTATAACGCCGGCCAAACGATCACCACTTCCGGCGCCCACGACCTTGCCTTGACGCTAACTTCCGGGAACTTCACCGCGACCGGCGCCGGCGCCGTGAACCTCACGCCGACCTCGGCGTCTTCCTTCACTTCCGCCGCGGCGCTCACGCTCACGGGCGGAGCCGCTTCGACCTGGTCAACGACCGCCGGCGCACTCACGATCACTTCCGCCGCGGCCGCAACCTGGTCAACGACCGCCGGCAACCTGACCGTTGATTCGGCCGGCGTTCTTAACTTGGGAACAACGAACGCGACCGCGGTTTCTCTCGGCAAGGCCGGCATCACAACGACAGAGAACGGCGCTTTGACCGTCGCGCAAACCTTAACCGCAAGCGGAAACGTCACGCTCACGGCGGCAAACGTGACCGGCGCTTCGCCTTTGGTCTTTGACGGCGCCACCGCCGACGTTAATAAAACAACGCTCGCCTTGGTTGATCCGACCGCGAGCAACACCATTACTTTGCCGAACGCTTCGGGAACGGTGGCAGTTTCAGCGGTCGGCCCCATTACCCTTTCCGCCGCCGGCGCGATCGGTTGCGCGACCTGCGTTACTTCCGCTGCCACGCTTCAGACCGCGTATAACGCCGGCCAAACGATCACCACTTCCGGTGCCCACGACCTTGCCCTGACGCTTACCTCCGGAAACTTCACCGCCAGTGGCGCAGGTTCCGTCAATCTCACGCCGACCGGCGCTTCGTCATTCACTTCCGCCGGCGCACTCACGCTGACCGCCGGCGGCGCTTCGACCTGGTCGACCTCCGCCGGCGCTCTTACCCTCACCTCTGCCGCGGCCGCCACTTGGTCAACGACCGCCGGCAATTTGACCGTTGATTCGGCCGGCGTTCTTAACTTGGGAACAACGAACGCGACCGCAGTCTCTCTCGGCAAGTCTGGGATAACCACAACCAACAACGGAGCTTTGACCGTCGCGCAAACCTTAACCGCAAGCGGAAACGTCACGCTCACGGCGGCAAACGTGACCGGCGCTTCGCCCTTGGTTTTTGACGGCGCCACGGCTGACGTTAACAAAACAACCTTCGCAATTACTGATCCGACACAAGCAAACACCATTACCTTCCCGAATACGACGATCACCGTGAACGCGGCCGGCAACATTTCCGGCGCGACGCTCGCCTCAAACGTTGTCACTTCATCGCTCACGACGGTCGGTGCACTGATAAGCGGTTCGATCGCTTCGGGCTTTGGCACGATCGCGACCGCGAACACGATCTCAACATCATCAAACATTTCGACGACCGGCAGCGGAACGATCACTTCCGCCGGGCTCCTCACGGCTTCGAACGGCTTCGCACAAACAACCGGCGCACTTAACCTCACCGCCACCTCCGGCGCCCTCACCCTTTCCGGACTTGGAGCCAGTTCGATCTCGACCGGCGCCAACGCGTTGACCTTCGCCGCTTCAAACTTTAATACGACCGCGACCGGTATCAATACAACGGCGATCGGCGCGACCACGGCTTCGACCGGCAAATTCACGACCCTCACTTCGACCGGCGCCACCGACCTGGCGAACGCCGGCGCTTCGAATGTGACGATCGCGACCACCGGCACTGGCACGGTTGCGATCGGCAACAGCACCGGCACATTCGCGCTAACTTCGAGCGGTGGTTTGAACGTGACAACCGTCGGCGCTCTAACCGGCGTCGCTTCAGTTGACACTATTGCCCATTCGGCGACCGCCATCACTTTCGCCGGTGCCGGTACCATCGATACGACCGCTACCGCTCTAAGCCTTGGCACCTCCGGCGCGACCTCCGTCTCCTTGGGCAAGGCCGGCATCACTACCACCAATAACGGCGGGCTGATTTCTTCTCAACTTCTTACCGGCAACCTCGGCCTTACGGTCGCGGGAGGCGCGACATCAATTTCCGGCGGTAATATCGCCATTAACAACCTTGCAGGCGCCTTTACTACTTCAATAAACGCCGGCACTTCAACCGGAGCGATCTCAATCGGCAACACCGCCTCGGGCGCCTTGCTTCTCAAGTCCGGTGCCGCTTCGTCGTTCATTACGAACGCGGGCGACCTGACGATCCAGGGCGGTTCGGGCAATGTTTCGCTCGGGACTTCCACGTCGCTTGTCTTCACAAGCACGGCGCCAAAAATTTCTATCGGCAACACCGGCACGCTCGCCTTTACCGACGGAGCAAATACCCTGGCCAGCATCGTTGACCAAGGAGCCTTCGGCACGGTCCGTTTGACGGATAAGGGCAGTACCGGCGACCCCGCGACCTGCACGGCCGGCGACATTTATTACAACGGAACGGACGATGTGTTTAAGGGTTGTACTGCAACCAACAAATGGACGTCAATGACGCAAAACGACAACATAAAGAGCGTTAACCAAACGTTAACGCAAGCGGTAACCAATACAAGCACCATCATTTCTGGCTTTAATGTGACAATCACGCCGATGTCGGCGACCAGCCAAGTGCTCCTTAACGGTTTTGTGAACTACGCGGCGGTTGTCGGCAATCCGATGGATACGATTACGATGCGCATATATCGCGGCGCGACTAACGCCGGTACGCTCCTCGTGACGACAACCTGCGGCGCGACCGGAACCGCCGGGACCGTCGGCGTGCAAGGCAGTTGCGTTTGGACCTATGTTGACAGCCCGGCTACCACCTCTGCCCAGGCCTATTCCGTATATGTCCAAGGAACCAATGCCTCAGCTGGAACTGTTACCAGCATGACAAACATGGCTATGGAAGTTCACGCTGGCGCCGACCTGGCCGAACTTTACGGCACCAACGTGAACTCGCTTGTTATGGGCGACGTCGTTAGCCTGGACCCGTCCCTTGAGAAGGGCGTCAAAAAGAGCGCCGGCGCATATGACAACAACGTTATGGGCGTCGTTTCCACCCAGCCGAACGTCGTGATGGGCAGCGAAGATTTGGGCGGAACCAAAGCGGTGCCGGTCGCGCTTCAAGGCCGCGTGACGGTCAAAGTGGTAGCTGAAAACGGACCGATCGCCCGAGGCGATTACCTAGTCGCCTCGTCCACGCCTGGCGTTGCCATGAAAGCAACGCATGGCGGCATGACGATCGGCCAAGCCATGAGCGCCTATGACGACATGGGGACCGGAGCCACCGGCGTTGTCACTATATTCTTGAAAAACTCCTACCTGCCGAACGAATACTTCAACTTGAACGTCGCCGGTTTGACCGCGAACGCCCCGCCGGAGTCGGACACCGATCTGCTCGCCGGTCTGGTTACAAAAATGTCCGCTCGCGCCGCCGACCAAGCGCCGGTCGATCTTTCCGCCGATCGCCTAGCGGCCGCTTTCTCGGTCGTCTCGCCCAAAGGCGTCTTCAACGGCCTCTTGGTCGATTCGATCGGTTCGATTCATGACGCGATCGCGATCAACTCGGACACGATCTTCTTCGGCCGCCCGTACTTCAACGCCGACACGGCCGGCTTTGCGAAGATATATGCGGGCAACGACCATGTCGATATTGCCTTTGAGAAAGAATATTCTTCGCTTCCGATCGTTAACGCCACCATTTCGTTCGAGAACGTCGACGACCCGGCCGAGCGAGCCGCGGCCGAACAGGGCGTGCTCGCCAACAACATTCGTTTCATCGTGAGTCGCGTCACGACCAAAGGCTTCAGCATCGTCTTGAACTCAGCGGCCAATTCCGAAGTTCCGTTCAGCTGGACCGCTTTCGCCGTCAAGGATGCAAAAACCTTTACTTCGAACGCGAACGCTTCAACCGATGCGGCGCCGGTCGCGCCAACGCCGGTGACGCCGACGCCGGTAACGCCGGCGGCAACCGATAACCCGACGCCGCCGCCCTCCTCCGACGCCAATGTCAACACTCCGACCGACACCAACACGCCCGCCGCCGCTCCGGCCGCGCCGACCCCGGCGCCGGAGACGGCGCTCGGTGCGGGACAAGCCGACAGTCAACAACCAACATCCGATACCGCTTCCACTCTCCCTGCTTCGTCTGATACGATGACCGAATCAAACCCATAAAAATATGCCCACCCTCCCAAAACAACCGGCCAAACAACCGACCAAGAAACCGATCGTCGAACCGCCGACCAAAACAGTCCCGCCGATCGCCGCACGCGAGATCAAAATGCCGGCTAAAAAAATTTCGCGCGCAACCATCGCCGTCATCGTTCTCGCCGCCGTTGCCGTAATTTCGACCGGCATGGCTACTTTCTGTTACCACGAGTACCAAGACCTTAAAAAGAATCCGACCAAGATCGTTGACGACGAGAATCAAGATCTTATTAACAAGGTCGGGCGGCTTATGGTCTTGCCGACCGGTGAAACGCCGACAGTGGCAACCGTGACCGACCTCGCGCCGCTTAAAGATCAGCCCTTCTTTGCGAACGCGAAGGTCGGCTACAAGGTCATCATCTATACGAATGCCAAGCGCGCGATCCTTTACGATCCGGTTAACGACAAGATCGTCGAGACTGCGCCGCTCAACATGGGGCAAGCGCCGGCGCCCGTTGAAAAAGCCAATACCAACACGAACGCGCCGTAAAAACATGAACCCATAACGCAAAAGAACCCCCGAGGGGGTTCTTTTTTTGCAGTGTTATCTTGTTCCGTTAAAAGCCGGTAAAAAATTACTTAATGCTTCCGGTTCAATCGTTTCATCGTGTAAAACGCCTTTTTCGCACTGCTTAAATCAATTGATTCACGATGTATTAAAATACCACACTTCGCCTTTTTTGTCAAGGCTTACCGCCTGGATATGGCTCATCTCGGCCATGAATAGGGCTTTCATGCGCACGTTTGGTCAAAATTCAAACGATCTGGCGCCTCAAAACTTGATGGTCCGAAAATCATGAAAAAGCCTGAATGATATCGCGTTCTGTGGAAATGCGTCGGCGCGTTTGTAGCGGGTCTTTTTGCTTGGCATGATCGTAATTTTCAAAAAATCCGGCAAGCATTATATGTGACCGAAGGATACTAAGCCGCACGATCGTTTTTCCAAGCTCTGCTTGGCCGCGATGGCTGTAAATTCTTAAGAGTTCGTTATCGAGCGCGTTCCTGAATTTTTCATTGTTCCAAGCACGAGCGCGAAGATTGCCAAAATCATAAATAAGCGCCAGCGCGCTGTTCTTTGAAACTCCGACCCACTCAAGATCAAGCAATTCCACCTTGCCTGAATCAAAAACGTAAAGATTATTCGGCGCCATATCGCCATGAACAAGCGTTTTTATGCGATTTGTTTTCGTATCGATCACCGATCGCGCCCGCGCCAACATGCCCTTGGTTTTATTTTTCAAACCGACGATCTTCAAGCGACGTTCAAGCACTTTATAAAAACATTCTTTGACGTTTTTATGATCGGGAGGATCGACCCGCTTATCCAAAAAGCGTATGACATCTTTTGAAAAAGTTTCGTAATCGGCAGGATTGTTTTTCAATATCTTTTTTAATTTCATCGGCAACGATGCGATCGGAACGGCTTGCAATTTCAAAATTTGGTCGAGAGCATGTTTTGCTTCGCGTTCACCGAGCAGCTCTGCACCTTTATCGCCTTCGATTAATCCGATCCTTGCCTTTGTGTCTGGAAACGTTTCCATGATCGCAAAAAGCGCGCCGCGACGCGGATCACTGTTGTCGGCAACGACATCCCTTGTTTTGACGGTGGTGTGCTTTTTTAAATATTTTGCGAATTCGATCTGACGCTCGAACGGAATCAGTAATTTTTTACTGCTATTCTCCGGCACTTTTATAAAACGTTTGACGATTTTATCCTTTTCGCGCCGTTTGGCGACCATGTAAAAATACCGACGCCCGTTCTCCGTACGCGTTTTAATAAGTTTTTCCTCACGTTTGCCAACGATAAAATTCTGGTCGGCCAATATCCTTTCGACACGTTTTTTGTATTTGGTGAGCTGCGATGGCGAAAGTTTCTTTTGCATGACAGTATTATGGCATGAAAATCGATAGTCGACGAGCGTTGGTGCAACACAAAAAAGAAACCAAACGTATTGGTTTCTTTTTTGACTGCCCCCAGAGAGAGTCGAACTCCCATAACCAGCTTAGAAGTCTGGCGTTCTATCCGTTGAACTATGAGGGCGCGAGCGACGCGGCAACTGTTTTAAGCTACGACGAATTTGATGAAAAGTCAACCATCCTTCGTTATTCCGAGTATCAAGTGTGTTTCGTCATTGCGAGCGAGCCCGCAGGCGAGCGCGGCAATCTAGATCGTTAGAGGATGGTTGGATATAAGTCATTCCAAGTTGAATTTTGACGTTCTATCATCACAATCTTTTTTAAACGTGAACCGGCTTTAATTTGCTTTTCTCTCGCGATTGCCGCCTCGGCATTTGTACAAGCCTCATAATACACCAACTTGTCGACCTGATATTTCGTAGTGAAACCGGCTACCATGTGCTGTTTATGCTCATAGATTCTTTTAGGCAAATTGCTTGTAACTCCTGTATATAAAACTTTATTGTTTTGATTTGACATTATATACACGCAGAATATTTTTTCGTCCATATGTTTCAAGGTTACTTCGTAGATCCATCCTCGCAATGATGACCCGATTCGAGATTGCCGCGTCGCTCATTCGTACGCTCCTCGCAATGACGATTATAGCGAGACGCTTTACCTCGCTGCGGCCCCGTTTTTCGTTATCCATCCTTTATCGACTTCCCATGGAATTGTTTATGAACCTCGCGCAAGCGCTGATCGGTGACGTGGGTGTATATTTGCGTCGTTGTGATCGAGGAATGGCCGAGCATGCTTTGCACCGAGCGGATGTCGGCACCGCCGCGCAAAAGATCGGTGGCGAACGAGTGGCGCAAGGTGTGCGGCGTCACCTCTACGGTGATGCCGGCGGCGCGCGCATAATGGCCGACCAGCCGCTGAACCGAGCGGGGCGAGAGCGGTTCGAGGACGGCGCCTTTCTCGATCGCCCGGTCGTGGCGCGCCAATAAATACGGCGACATATCGGGCCGTTTATCCAAATAGTTCTTTAGCGCCAGCCGCGCCGGTTCGGAAAGGAAAACCACGCGCAGTTTCGAACCCTTGCCGCGGACGGTGAACTCGTCGCGCTTCAAACTGACCGCGTCGCGCTTAAGTCCGCAAAGCTCGCTGACGCGCAAACCGGTCGAAAAAAGCATTTCAAGGATCGCTTTGTCGCGCAAAGCGATGAGCGGATCGTCGCTCGGCGAAGAAAGCGGCGCATTAAGAAGCCGCTCAAGGTCGGCGCCGTCGAGGAACGACACTTGCCGCTCGGGCATTTTTCCAAGCTCAACCTTTTCCGCAGCCAACGATTTAATGTCGCGCTTGGACAAATATTTTAAGAACGCGCGCAAAGCAATAAGATGATAATTTTGCGTATTTTTTTTAAGCGGTTCGCCTTTGGCGTCGGCGAGGCGATTCAAATGCAAACGGTATGACCGCACCAGCTCCCCCGTTATGTCAGCGGCAGCCGGATCTTTAGCAAAATTAGAAAAACGCTTTAAATAAAACTCGTAGTTCGCCCGCGTCCTGGGCGAGCGATTTTTTTCGATCTCCAAATGATCTAAAAAATCATTGATGAGTTCAGTCAGCTTCATATATATATAAGTATCTTAGCAGATTTTACGACACAGCAGCCTGTGCACTGTTTTTAGCCATATTTTAGCGCAATTGAGCCAAAAGACTTGACAAAACCGTTAAATTGTGATAGGCTAATATGTTCTCTGACAATTTGATCGATTTCACCAAAACACATTTGCCGATCAGGCAGAAAGGAACGGACAATGAAAATAGCCATTGTCGCGATAGCACTCACAGCTCTCTTCGGCCTCGGCTTAACCGCTATGGCCACTCCGGGAAATCCGACGTTCATGGATATGAAGCCGCTCTCGGCCAATTCGGCCAAAAGCGCAACGCCAACCAAGAAGGTTGCTTCAAGCGGTTGGTCGCTTTTCCAACAGACCCCGCAAGAGGTTGCGGGAGCGGCCGGCACTCCAGAGCAAAAGAAGCCCGAAGCAACGAAGAAGACCGAAACAGCGGCGACGACGGACCAAGAATCCGCCGATGAAGACGCTGATGAAGGCGACGCTGATGAACTCGACCCGAACACCGCATGGGAAGCGCCCGGCGGCAACACGCCAATGGCCAAAGGCACCAAGGATGTGCTGGGACGGTGCGTCGAGATCGTGGGAATTTACCACGGCCTCGCCAAGACCTACGGGTTCACCACTCCCGACGCGGAAGTCTGCGGTCTGGGCAGTGCCGAGAATCCGAACCAGCCGATCCCGTTGGGAGCGACCCGCGGCGAACCGACCCGCGAGTCAAGCAAGGGTGCGGCCGGTTCATTCCAGGTCGTACCGGGAACCGCTGGACCGATCTGGGCCAGCATCAGGAAAGACCCGAACCAGCCGTATAACCCGCAGAACATCGACCACAACATGGCCGTGGCTATCGCCCACCTTGAGACCCTGAAGAAGAAGTATGGCGAAGATCGCTTTCGCGCATACAACGGCGGGACCAAGGTCAAGAACGGCTTGCCACGCTACGATTGGCCGGAAGTTAGGGAGACGACGAAGGGGTACGACCGGTACGTGAGGAGTCACATCCCCACTTTCCAAGCCGTGCTCGAGGGCAAGGTCGACTTCCAGTCGGCGGAGCCGGCGGCGATGGCGGCGAGCATGTCGCCTCCCATTCCGTTCGACACCGGCTACATCTCGGGGATATTCGGCGAGCCGCGCAAGTATCGCGGAAAGAACGCGAAGCACATGGGCATGGATATGGCGGCGATCGTGGGCACGGATGTATTGGCCATTACCGATGGCCTTGTCGCTTTTGCCGGCGAACACACCAATACTGAAGCCGGCAAACGAGCCGGCATACAGATCCAGCTCACGCACGGTGACGGGGCAATAGGGAAGCTTGGCGGTTCGCGTTACTTCCACTTGGCAACGCGGCTAGTAAACACCGGCGACAGAGTGCATACGGGCCAAAAGATAGGGACGATCGGTTTGACCGGGGTGCACTTTAGCGGAGCGCATCTCCACTTTGAGTCGTACACCTGGGGAACCGGTCGCACGCTGGTCGTCTGCCAATATCCGGGAGCCTGGTTCCCAACCGGGCAATTCTGCTCAAACAACCCCCGGTACTACACCGGACCAAAGACGCCTGGAGCAGAGGCGGCGGCGAAGAAGTTCAACCGCATGAATGAGGAATACCTTAGGAATAACCCCAGAGGCTAACCTAGTCCTTTCGATCCCACGGAGTCGCGCAAGCGCTCCGTGGGATTCTTTATATAATTGACGCTTTTCGCGCTTTATGGTAGATTTGATCAATAATAATTTAACCTGACGATCGGCTCGGTTGGCGCCCTTGGCAGGGTCCGACTCGGCCGACCGCAAAGAAATATGATGGATAAAAGCGCCAAGGAGAAGATCATCGAAAAATTTAAGACGCACGCGACCGACACCGGCTCGCCGCAGGTGCAGATCGCCATTTTGTCGGCGGAGATCGGCGAATTGACCCGCCACTTGCAGTCGCATAAAAAGGATTTCTCGTCCCGCCGCGGCTTGCTCAAGAAGGTCTCGGAGCGCCGCCGTTTGCTCAAATATCTTTCGCACGAAGATCCGACCGGATATAAAAAGCTTACCGACACGCTCGAGAAGAGCAAATTTTAATTAGAAAAATTTTTAACAATAACGACATGCCCGTCATCAAACATCACGAACAACGCGTAGGAATTTTTATCGATACCCAGAACATGTATCACTCGGCGCGCGATCTTTTTAACGCACGAGTTAATTTCGGCCGTTTGGTCGAAGAAGTGGTGGCCGACCGCCGCCTCGTGCGCGCCGTCGCCTACGTCATCCGCACCGCGACCGGCGAAGAAAAGCCGTTCTTCGACGCGCTTAAACACGCCGGCATTGAAACGCGCGAAAAAGACCTGCAAATTTTCATGGGCGGCGGCAAAAAAGCCGACTGGGATGTGGGGCTGGTCATTGACGCCATCCGCATTGCGCCGCTACTGGATGTCGTCATCATCGTCTCCGGCGACGGCGACTTTGTCCCGCTTGTCGAATACCTCAAGTATCACGGCTTGCAAGTTGAGGTCGCGGCGTTCCGCGGCACCACTGCGACCAAGCTGGTTGAAGCGGCCGATTCGTTCACCGACTTGGCCGAGCTGGCGAGCGAAATACTCATCGGCGGCCCATCGTCTTCGAGCGCGCCGGCGCGAACCGCGCCGCGCGGCCGCAAACCGGCAAGCGCCGCCGACCGCGAACCGATCACCGATTTTTAATTTCAATCCCCTCTCTTTCAGCCCAAGGCTGATCCGCCTAAGGCGGAAAGGTAAGAGAAGGTAGGGCGAGTTATGAAACATTCATAACCCCTCCTACCTCCCCTTACCTTAAGGGGAGACAAATAAATAATTAAATCATTAACAATTAACATTGGCCCGCAGACATTATGATCTCCCGCATGGACGGGAAGTCAGCTGTTTGCAGGTCAGAGAAAACGTATGACCCAGAAAGAATACTCGCTCGATTGGGGCGGCCGCAAGCTCACCTTGAGCACCGGCTCCCTTGCTAAACAAGCCACCGCTTCGGTGGAAGCGCGCTACGGCGATACCGTCGTGCTCGCGACCGTCGTCCTCGGCGGCATCCGCGAAGGCATCGACTTTTTTCCGCTCATGGTCGATTTTGAGGAGCGCTTGTACGCGGCCGGAAAAATTAAATCGTCGCGTTTTATAAAGCGCGAGGGCAGACCGTCGGACGAAGCGATCCTGACAAGCCGCCTCATCGACCGCTCGATCCGCCCGCTTTTCCCGTGGGAATTAAAAAATGAAGTTCAGGTGACGGTCACTTGTCTTTGCTACGACGAAGAAAACGACCCGGCCACTTTGGGCCTTATCGCCGCTTCGGCCGCGCTCCACATTTCGCGCATCCCGTGGGCCGGCCCGATTGGCGCCTCGCGCGTCTCGCGCGCCGACGGCAAGATGGTTTTGAACGCTTCAATGGTGAATCGCGAAGCCGGCGACATGGATGTCGTCGTGGCCGGAACCAAGGACAAGCTCATCATGATCGAAGCGGGCACCAAAGAAATAACCGAGGATGACGCGGTCGCTTCGGTTCGTTTGGGTTTGGGAGCCAATGCCGCCGTTGTCGAGCTTATCGAAAAAATGCGCAAGGAAATTGGCGAGGCCAAAGCCGATGTCAACGAATTGAACAAAGAAACTGCAGAAACGCTCTCCGCCAAAAAGGCCGCTTATGAGACAACCCGCGCCTTCCTCATGCCGAAGATCGAGGAACTTTTCTTTGCCGCGCCCAAGGCCGATAAGGTCGAACGCGCGACGGCGAAGAAAAAGTTGCACGAACTTTTGGAAGCCGATCTTGAGGCCAAAGCCGCCGACGAAGCCACGCGCAAGATTGCGCACAGCCAAGTTGAAGATGTTTTGGAAGAAGCGGTGACCAGCGCCATCCTTGAAAAGAGCCGCCGCGTTGACGGACGCGCCATCGACGAAGTCCGCACCATTGCTTCTGAAGTCGGGCTTTTGCCGCGCACGCACGGCTCGGGCCTTTTCCAGCGCGGCGACACGCAAGTGCTTTCGGTCGTCACCTTGGGCGGTCCGGGCGACGCGCAGATATTGGACGGCATGGAGCAGGCCGACCTCAAAAAGCGCTACATGCATCATTACAACTTCCCCAGCTATTCGGTCGGCGAGACCAAGCCCAATCGCGGGCCCAGCCGCCGCGACATTGGCCACGGCGCTTTGGCCGAACGCGCCATTGAACCGGTTCTCCCCTCGGTCGATAAATTCCCTTACGTTATTCGCGTTGTTTCCGAAGTGCTCGGCTCGAACGGTTCGTCGTCGATGGGTTCGGCTTGCGGCTCGACCCTCGCCCTTATGGATGCCGGCGTGCCTTTGACGGCGCCGGTCGCGGGCGTTGCCATGGGCATTGCCACGCGACTTGGTTCCGATGTCTACAAGATCATCACCGACCTTCAAGACATGGAAGACGGTCTTGGCGGCATGGACTTTAAGATCTGCGGAACGCGCAAAGGCATTACCGCGATCCAAATGGACACCAAAACCTTGGGTCTCTCGATGAAGATCGTCGAAGAAACGTTTGCCAAAGCGCGCGACGGCCGCTTCAAAATTTTGGATGTGATGGAAAAATGCATCCCCGCTCCCCGCGCCGAACTTTCAAAGTGGGCGCCGCGCATTGAGACCATCATGATCAATCCGGAAAAGATCCGCGATGTGATCGGCCCGGGCGGCAAGATGATCAACCAGATAATCGCCGAGACCGGCGCGACGATCGACGTCGAGGACGACGGCCGCGTAACAGTCACCTGTACCAAGCCGGAAGGCATGAAGAAAGCCATGGACTGGATCAAGATGCTTACCAAAGAGGTCCAGGTCGGCGAAATTTTCCGCGGCAAGGTCGTCCGTCTCATGGACTTCGGCGCCTTCATCGAACTGACCCCCAACCAGGACGGCATGGCGCACATTTCGCAACTCGCCCCCTGGCGCGTCAACCGCGTCGAGGACGTGGTCAAGATCGGCGACGTCGTGCCGGCCAAAGTAATTGAGATCGATGAACTCGGCCGCATCAACCTCTCAGTCAAAGCCGCTCGCGAACAGCTCGGTGAACCGCAGCCGGTGATGCCCGAGGGCTACGAGTCCCGCCCGCAACCCGAACGCAGCCCCCGCCCCAGCTTCGGCGGCGGCCGCGGCGGCCCTCGCGGCGGCGGACGAAGATAAAACCTTAATTTGAAAATCGCCCCGATGAAAGTCGGGGCGTTTTTAAATTACCCAATCAGTAAAAAAATAAAAGGCTTTATTTTTTCATAAAGCCTTTCGAGAAACTTATCTTTTTCTTACGATCGCCGAATGTCCGTTTATGTCCCATGAATGATCGTGCCAGAATTTCCACTTTTCCCATTCACATTTCTTTGGGTCCCAATGCAAACTTAATACAAATCTACGCCCATTAGGCGCAACGAGTATTGTTGCATCAAACAGGACCCATATTGGGTGGCCGTCTGGTGTCTCTTTCCAATACTCTGGTATCGTCTCTTGCGCTGTCCAAAAACCAAAAAAGTGATCGGCTGTAAGACACTGATTATCCGCTTCAACATGGCGATTCAACCTCTCTTCGCCACTAATTATTCTATCCGTATCACGCAGCATGGAATCAAGCACGACTTCCGAGGGATCAAGATTGGCCGGTGCCGAAGGCGGTCGGATACTAGCGAAGTCGATCTTAAACCCATTATCATCGAAAAACTCCTCTGGTTTGAATGTTGTAGAAAACGGACGAAGAAGTATTTCGACATATTCTACTACTGATGACTTAATCGATGCCCCTTCCTCGATAAGCATCTCAGCCGAGAGAGATGAAAAGCCCAGCCGTCTGATAGCTTCACCAACAGAAGCATCGACGAGAATAACGATAGAATATACCTGTTCGGACGTAATTGATTTATTAACCATTGTATCTCCTTTTTTGTCAAAGTTCTTTGCACCGACTATCGATGCAACATGCTAAGATACCATAAAAATGTATTTCGGTCAATACTAAATTGGCTCATTTATATACAAAATTAGTATTGTTATTGACTTTTTTGCTAAAAAATGATATAGTAAAAATATACAAATATGAATATTGCTGAACAATTACGAACAACCGGCCTACGCGAGAATGAAATTAAGGTCTATCTCCAACTATTGGCTCAGGGTGTTTCCACTCCCCCGCAAATCGCCAAGAGCACCAAAATTGCGCGGCCAAACTGCTACAAGATCCTAGAGGGGCTTATAGGAAAGGGTTTGATCAATGAACAGTTAAAAGGAAAACGAAAAGCATATATTGCCGGCGACCCATCGGCCTTAGTCGTCTCCATGCAGTCGCGAGCCGAAGCGATGAATCAACTACTTCCCGATTTGCGAGCATTATACGCCTTACAAGCCAATAAACCGTCCATTCGATTTTTTGAAGGTGTTGAGCAAGTTAAAGAAATTTTTTACGAAATGCTTGAGGCTAAAAGCGGCTTCGGAATTGCGTCGACAAAAAAACTATACGAGACCATGACGCCGGAATTCATGTCAAAATATATTAAAGAAATGCGCGAACGCCATATTTCGTTTCGCGACATTTTGACGCAGGATTCGGTAAATACCTCGGCGCCAACGCCGATAGGAATTTTAAAAAGCATGTACGAGTATCGCGTTCTATCTAAGGAAGAAGGCGATGTGCCGGTCGATATTTTAATTTGGGATAATAAAGTAGCTTTTATTTCCGTCGAGGCGCCGGTCTTCGGCACGTTAATCGAAAACGCCGCCATCGCACAAATGCAACGAATTATGTTTGAGCTTGCTTGGGAGCGACTTGCAAAATAATCACTGCCACACGCGTAGAACTCGGCGAACCCCAGCCGATGATGCCCGAGGGCTACGAGTCGCGCCCTCCCATGGATCGCGGTCCGCGCCCCAGCTTCGGCGGCGACGGTCGTAACGGTGGTCACGGCGGCCGCGGCGGCGGGCGAAGATAACCCATTGTCATCCCGGCGAACGCCGGGATCCACGGCATAAATTATTGAAAAAAATGCTCCGGTTGCTCGGGGCGATTTTTGTATATAATCTATCGCAAAATATTTACTTAAAAATTAACCAATTATCGGAACATCCAAATTTTTCCATAATTCTTTCCACGCGGTTCGTAATGTTTCAGCAATATCATGATCTTCAATAAGAACGCAAAAAGGTATTTTTGCGCGCATACTCATTAGCGCGACCTTATCGCCATAAATATTTATCTCCGTTTTCCAATCGGCTGATGGCAGGAGCTTTGATTCGCGCAACAGCTTGATATTACTTTTAGTCAGACGCCGCGCCTCCGGCGAATCGCGAAGGATCGATTTAAAGGATATGCCGCGCCGCGCGCGTTCCTGCGGGTACCAATCATAGAACGATTTCGGCAAACCGATGCTCATATGCTCCAGATCTTCAAAAGCAAGGATTTCCTTTTTATCTTTTAGCGTATCCGCGTATACGTCTTTTATTCCTTCAACCCCTTCATAAAAACGAACCCGGGGTTTGCTTTTTGATTTATTCTGCACCGCTAAAAGTTCGGGCATAACGCGCTCCAACTCTGCAAGGCGCGTTTTTTCTATTTCAATAAGCTGTTGCGGCTCAACCGCACTATAAACTTTATGTTTTTTCTTCAATGTTTCAACCAGAAAACCGCGTCCTTTTAATTCATCAATAAAATTGTAGATACTGGTGCGTTTTACGCACGATTTTCTGGACAATTCTTGCATATTGGCTTCGCCCAATTCAAGCGCCGCCAAGTAAACCGCGCCTTGGATATCGGTCAATCCCAAACTGTTTAGTATCGATTTTGATATTGTATTCATAAAATGACTTATTTTTAGACGCTTAAATTATATGGTATATATACCATAATTATCGTATTATGTCAAGATTTTCTATAATTTAGTGACCTAAATATTGACACTGTCATTAATTCGTGTTAAATTATTATGTTTCATAACGAGTTATGCCGAGGTGGCATAATTATATTGAAACGAGATCGTTAACAAAGGAGAACACATGCGCGAAGAAGACAAGAAAGACGAAGGACCGCGACTTAGGAATGTTTTTCTTGCTGGAACAGTTGTTTATGCCGTTTTTCTTACAATCATTTTAGGCGTCACAAAATACCAAGCGATAAAAAACCCGGAAAATTACGACATAATCTTTTCCTTTTGGGAGCTACTTATTATCATCCCAATATCAAGCTCGATTGGGGGCGCATTTACGTGCCTTTTGTTCGCGACGGGCATTAATAAACTGTATTAGTGCCAGAACTACTACCAAACCGACGAGAAATCCGAAATTCGGAGATTACCGCCGGTTTTTCATTTTAAAATAGCAACCGCGGCTGAGAACGAAGATAAAATCTAAATTCAAAAAATCGTCGAGCTGAGCTCAGCGATTTTTTGTTATTTATCGTCTTTACTTTAAATCTTCATCTAACCCCAATTGATCAAATTTATCACCACAAGCATTCATGTACCACTTATGCGTACCTACGCATAAGTGGTACATGGATATTCAGCGATATTCAGTCGCGCGATACAGACGAACCCATTTTTCAATTCGCAAAATTTTTATAACACGAGTAACGGCTTTACCGACATCTTTCTTTGTACACCAAACACTTTGTTGATGGCGGTTGAATCCGGTGCGAATCAAAAACCTGCGGAACATGTCACGGGCTTTATTGGCAACTACCGGGAAATCAAAAGTGATCATCCAACATTCGCCGTGCGTCAATTCGGCCTTCATCATTTTTAGATATATTTCCAAAGCCGCGACCTCGCCATCATCGGTTAAAATAGCCATCATCCGACCCCCCACCCTTCTGTTTTCTATCAACCCGCGATTTTCTAAACGGTTAAATGCGCGACGATATTCTTTTCGGTAATCCTCGATCTCGGCCAAATACCCTCTTGCTTCACTTATTGACATTCCGGCGCACAAACTTTGATGACTCCGCAAAAAATTCATACCATCAACCAACTCGAACATGCCGATTATTATCTTACCGGCAATGGTGAGCGACCCGATCGCCGCTTTCGTCGCGATTTGTTTAACGTTTTTCGTATTCATATTCTTTATGCCATTTATGCGTACCTACGCATAAATGGCATTGGTTAGGAAATAGATGTTGAGATGATCGATGAGTGGTGGTTTTTTGGAATTAAACAAAAAACGCCGTTGGGTTTCCGCCCAAGGCGCGCTTATGATTACACTTCACTGCCGGATTTTTGGATTGTTATCGAACCCTCCTCCCGCACCAGCCATCTCAAAATCAACCGCACATACATGTTGCCACTTCTTGAATAAATTTTCAAATACCATACCGGTGTTATTGAGTACGATCCGGACGCAGACGAAAGAACCTGGCGATCCCATCGGAATATTACTCGCACTAGAGGTATCCGCGGCAGGTTGACGAGACGCCCGCCCCATGTTAACTTCCCATATCGTCCTTTCGCTGTTTGAAACTTCAACCTCGAACAATAAGGAGAAACGCATGTTCAGGAAGAAAATTAAGCCGACCGAAAGCCGCGCCCTGCCACCAGACGTCGATGCCGAGATTCACGGACTCATCAGCAAACTGAAAACGAAATCAGGCATTAAAAAGACGAACGCTTTCCTGCGAGCACTAAAGGTTGTCTACACCAAGATCTCTATCAACCCGCGCTACAGGCCCCGGTCTGTCGAGAAATGGGTTGTAAACGTTTGCATCGGGCAACTCAGCTTGTCGGCCTTGGGGTTAATGGGCGGGATCATTGATGCTCGCACCCTGCCGGCCTGTCTGGCGGCGGTTCCATTTATAGTCGCGTTTGTTTTATTCGTGAAAGAGAACCACCGCCTTGCGATCTTGCTGGCCACGCTATCGAGTTTGGTCGGCCTGCCAATGATCTTCCTTTCGCTCTTTCACCTGTCATGGCTTGCGTTCGTCATCCAGCTCACGCCGCCTATTGGACACTTGCTTTTCTTGACACTCAAAGAAATGCGCGCAAAATCACAGGAAGAAACGCGCACCAACGAACAGCGTACCAACGAACTTCAGAAAGCGCCCATTCAAGGTCTGCGGCAGCTCATCGCCGAACACCGGCAACAGATCATCGGCAAAGAATCGGAATTCGGTTCGCTGCTCGCAAAACTTGAAGGCAAGCTCTCGCAAATCCGCCTCAATCGGATCTACTGGGAAAAACGCAGCCGCACAAATCCCGACTCAACACTTTTTGCCGCTCGCCTCGCCGCAGCACGAAGGTTGGAGGATCGGCTGACGGAAGACATTGGCTCCCTGCAGGGCAAGAAGCAACAGATCGTCGCCGGTCTTGATCAGCTCGAGGCGCGCCTGCCAACAATCGACAGCGAACTTGAGGACTGGCGCCGCGACCGGGAACTTCAGACACTTACCGCCGAGGAGGAGCAGCTCTCCCGCGAAACGGAAGAGATCGCTCGCAGAACCATCTTTGCTTTTGCCGCAGAAATGCAGCACATCGCCGCCGGGATCGAGGGGCTTCGCCTTAACATCGCCGGATATACCTGCGACCCCCACGCCATCGAGGCGACTGATCAAAAGGCCGGTGAAATCATCAGTGATACAGGAGCATCCATCGCCGCCTCCAATATAGTGGCGGGTGACTAGAAATAAACACAATCACACGACCCCGAACACTCGTTCCGGGTCGTTTTCTTTTATATTAAATTTCCGCCGGCCGTAACAACAAAAAATCGCTCCGAGCAATCGGAACGATTTTAGCATTTATTACTTTTTCTTTTTGCTTCGGGCGCGGGAAAATTTTATCGGCAGAAAAGTTTCGATATCGTCCACGCTGTAACCTTGCTCGTTGAAAAATTTAACAGCGGTGATCTTCGACGCTTCCGGAGTATCGCGCATTTCCAAAAGTCGCCGAACGACCTCGGTGTTAAAATTATCATGCAGCTCATCTTCAAAATGCGACGCGCCTAGTTCGGTCTTTTCTTCAAAAGCGTCGATGGCCTTGAACAGATCGGCAACCGTGGCGTTTTTGGAAATAATTATCGGCTCTTCGGCCAGCTCTTCATCCTCTTCCGACTTCTCGCTTTTGGCGGATTTTTTCCAGGCGGCATCGTTGGCCGCATTCGCTTTTTTCCATTCTTCGCTTTCTTTGCCAAAAGCGTCCTGGGCGATCGCCATCGCATAGCCGTAGTCCCCTTCGTCCATGTAGCTCTGGTAAGACTTTTTTGCTAAAGCCGTTCTCTCCTCCGGTTCGCCGATCTTCATGTAATGCATGAAACGAAACGCGGCATCGGCCCCGTCTTCTCTTTCTTTGGTTTCGGCAGCCTCGCGGCCAAATTGCTGGACAACGTCTTCTGGAACCCCGATCTTTCGCGCCTCGTCAATGACAAAAACCGGCTTCCTCTCACGCTTAAGACGTTCCCACGCCTCACGGTCATATTCCCCCACCTCACGCTCATTTTCCGCCGGCCCGCGGCCGTGTTCAATGGACATAGGAATGATATTTAATTAATCAATCTTACCACAGTAACGACCCTTATCCACGTTCCACTTCGCCTAAGACACAAACAGATTGGCCAGTTTTTAAAAAGGTTTTATCTTACCATATATTACGTCATTTTAGCCGGTCGGCTAAAATGACGTAATTACATTTTTTCTCTTTTTTGCGTGAGTGTAATTGTGGGGTTTTGTAAACACAAAAGGCCGATTCGGCATTAGCGAATGTTAAATATTTTCGTATCAAAAGTTAAACCGATCAAGTCTTGTGAAAACCTAAAAAACGATCACTCAGGACAAACGGGCGATTTTCGATTTTGACGATTTAATGCGTTTCTGATACTTTCAAACCAGCAAATTCACAACTGAATCGAGGTGGCAAATGGAACGAAAATTGAGAGCATGTTTGTCCGTGATCGTCGGCGTATTGTTCGGGCTTTTCATCGCTTTCAAGACCGGACATTCGCTCTGGTGGCTCGGGATGATCGCCGGTAGTGGCGCCGGAATGCTGATCTATCGCTGGAACGAAGCGATCGACGCGACCATGGCATCGCTTCCCGTCGCAGAAGGAGTCCGTCGGGCCGGGCGCAAATTCACGCTGGCCGCAACCGCCTTCTTCATGTGGCTGGGTTGGGCGTACATCTTCATGCTGGTCATGTATTTTGTTTGGCCCGGCTGGACTCTCGCAAAAATGCTTTCTTCAGGATGGTCGCAGGATATCCTGATCATCGCAAGCTGCGCAATACTGTCACCGACGCTTGGATCGATCGATGATCACGGTGATAAAGAGGGCGCGAATTGGCTTGCCAGGAGATACTTGCGTGCTACTTTCCCGCTTGTGCTTGGCTGGTACATGCCACGCATTATCATTTGGATCGTGTCTCACCCTGTGCAAATTTCCAAATCCACCTATCGCCTTGGCGGATTCCTCGCGGCATTGGTGGCAACCCCGTTCATTGCCATCTGTTCGAGGAAAAGCTTGGTCATCGGTTTTTCCATCGCGCTCGGAGTAGCCGGTGGATACCTTGCCAGGATTTACTCCTCTGCCAGCGTCGCAACCTCGCTCTTGGTCGGAATCTTAACCGCCCTTGCGCTCGCGGCGGTAGGACTGTTCCTGTCTGATGCCGCCAAACAGTGGGTTAGGGAGCAATTCGGCTGATCCCTGTCACCGCGCTCGCTTCCAACGCCGTCCTCCGGGCCGGCGTTTTTCTTATTTCGTGTTTCTTGTTCGATTTTTGGACCAAATCTAATACTTCCAAAAATAACCAAAAATGGTAAAGAGGCGTTGCAATAAACTTGTTTGGATCAAAAAATAGGCTTGGGTTATGGCCGTCGTCGCGGCATTATCGATCACTCTTTGACCTGCCCGCGGTCGATCTTGATCCGCTGGACAGAAAGACCGGGTTCGTCGTCGCGTTCCGCTTCAAGCCCTTCCACGAAACGACTCTTGTGCGTCACGGCCACGAAGGTCAATTCCGGGTGGGCGCGTTTTTCTTTGACCAAAATTCCGATGAATTCGTCCTCGGCCGCTTCGTCCAATCCTTCGGTCGGTTCATCAAGGAAGACGATCCCGCCGCCGTCTTGTTCGCGCATCTTCAGAAGAACGCGCGCCAAGCCGATGCGGCGTCGCTCGCCGCCGGAAAGTCCGGTCATCTTGCTTTCCAGATCGATCTTTCCGTCGGAAACAAACCGTTCCGCGAGACCGAGTTCGGTCAAAACACTCCGTATTTTTTCATCGTTCGCAGCATTTCCGAATTTCAAATTATCGCGCAAATTTCCGCTGTCGAAAACATAAGGAAACTGACTTAAGTAAATGAGCCGCGAGTACAACGAGTCAGGGCCGGTTTTCTTGATCTCGTTCAAATCCCTGCCTCCGACCTCGACCGATCCCTTGGTCGGCTTATAGTAACCGGCCATCAATTTCATGAGCGTGGTCTTGCCTTGGCCGCTCGCGCCTTCGATCCTAACCACGCCGCCGGCGGGAATGGAAATATTAACGCCGTCGACGATCTTCCGGTCGCCGAGCTCGAGATCGACATCATTCAATTCAACCGCAAAATTTTTAAGTTCGCCGACCGGCACGCGCGCGGCGTCAGCCGCTTCTTCCTCATCGGCATATCCGTTGAACACTTCTTCCATTTCAATCAAGCTCTTGCAGCTTTCAAGCATTTTCGATTGCTGGCGAATGACTGTGTCAAAAGAGCTGCGAAACATGCCGGAGTAAACCAGCGCGCTCACGATCTTGCCGGGCTCTTGCACGCCCAAGGCGCGCAAGGCCACGCCGGTGGCGGTCAACCCGGCCATGACGGCGGGATTTAGCACCGATCCCGATTGAAATTCCATCGCCGCTTCGGCCGCGTTCCGTTCTTGAACGAGCGCGCCGCCTTTTTTCATCAGCACTTCAATGCGCTTGCCCATGTCGTCGCGCATGCCCGAGAGGACGATCTCCATATGCGCGCTGATCTGCTCCTCAACCTCGAGCGCCGTCTTGTCCTCGGTTTCATAAGTTTTGTCGATGATCGGCCCGACTTTTCTTTCGGCGCGGCGCATGATCGCAATTGCGATCGGCGCGCTGGCCAAACTGCACAGGCCAAGCCGCCAATCGTTCGCCAACATGACGCCGATCCCCGCCCCCGCCATCGCCACCGCCGGCGCGGTTACTTTGGCCATGCTCGAAATAACATCGCGAAAAGCTCTTTGCGAACGGCGCATGGTCGTCATGAGTCGGCCGCGATCCTGCGTTTCGGCCATCTTTTCTCCCGGCTGAAAAACCAGATCTTCGGAAAGGCGCTGGTTCAATCCCCCGTCTTTCTCCGACACCTCATTGATGAATTGGTCAAAGCCCAAATTCAATTTATTCCTAAGCCATCCCAAGGCCGCCGACGAGCCAAAGTAGCCGGCCGCGAACAGGGCAGCGGTGTTGAGCGTCTGGCTGTCCATTATTTTCTGGATCAGCACCGGCGTAACGCCTTCGGCCGCGCCGATGCCGACGATCCCGACGGCGAATTTCAAGTATTTACTTTTCTCTTCGGACGAAAGATACTTGCGCCACATGTCGGCCATGATCTCAAGTTTGTGCACGCCGGGCGCCGCACCGTTGGGGACCATATCGGACATCTCATCCTCGTCAGCAAGTACGATCAAGTCGTCGATCTGCTCACGGGTAAAACCGAATTTTTCGTAGCGCTGATAAAAATCGCGACGTATCGCCTGCAATTTTTCCTCAGGGTCGTCAAAACGCGCTTTTGCTTCTTTGGTATGCGCGAGATTTTTTTTAAAGGCGTTGATGTTCTGCAACTGGTTCGATTCTTCGGCCCACATTTCAATATTAAAAAGCATGTCGAGCTCGTCTTCCGACATGGACCGTTCAACCCTTTGCCCCTCTTTATTAGTAAACGAGATCTTATAACCCTCTTCGGGCACCGCTTCCACCGAAATATCCGTCGGGGCCTCCTTGAAATTTGCCGCCCGTACCGCCATTACCCGGAGCCGCTCGACCAGTTTTTCGTCAACTTCTTCGACGTATCCTGTTTCCGATACCCGCTTTTCGATCGCTTTAAGGATCGCCTCTTGTTCGGCAATGAATTCCTTGGGGATTTCCGCCGCGCCGAACGAATCGATCAACGCCGCTTCGAAGCTGCGCGAATAATCATCAAGCCTCTCGATCACGTCTTTGGGCAGAACATCGCGAAGCTCATCACCTGACCGCGCGATCTTTTCCTTTTGTTCCATTTCAAGAAGATCGGGTTTTTTCATGAGTTCTTCGCCGTGCGGACGATATTCAATACTCATAACTATATGATTTTATCATTTTTAAGCATTTTTGTCAATAAAAATGGCTTAAATTTGTATTATTATTGAAAACCGTACTAACCCATTGAGTCTATGAACAAAATTATATACGTCAACTTTCGCGAAATCATAAATAATGGTAAAAAGGCATTGAAATGAACTTGTTTGGATCAAAAAAAGAGGCATGGATAATGGCCGGGGTCGCGGCGTTTTTTGTTTTGGTTGCGTTGGTCTTCACTTTCGAACCGCTTGTGACGGTCATCTTGAGCACCCGAACCATGCCAACTGCTACCACGGCTTCGATGACTGTTGCGCCGGCACTGCATCCAAAAGCGGACTTTTTCGGTGCGCTCATGGCGACCGTACCGCCTTCGCACGGCTGGGCTGGCAACGTTGCTTTGTTGAATAAAATTAAAAGCATGGTCTTGGGCCAAAAAATTGTCTCCTCAACGACCCAAACCAATTCGGCGGTTCTGGAAGATGCGATCCAGCCAGAACAATTGGTTGGCGTTATTCGTCAGTTTTTGTCTAAATTAACCCCTTTTGAGATTAAAACCATCCTTCCGGACCAAACCAGCATGATCGAAACGGTTATCGACCCCAGCCTCATTGTGGTTAAGACCGACAACAGCCAAAAACCATCGGTATGGACTTTTACACAAACGAGTCCACAGCTTGTTATCAAAAAAAGTGGCTCAAATAGCTTAATTTATATTAATTATCCCCAGGTTGTTAATAGTCATGGGTTGGAATCGATCACCGGCTGCTCGGTTAGAACTACCGGCATCAAAACCGTTACCTTTGATACCATGCGCCAACCCTTGATTTCAAGTATATTCTCAAGTTTTTCGGCTTATTTTAGGGATTATTCATGTTTCCAGAGTTTTTCCACCCTTATTCAAAAATCCTGAATTTTTGCGTGGATAAAGCTGGGGACAAATGGTTCTTATCTGTGGATAATAATTGTGTTCAGCTTTCCAATATAATTCTTGATTCAAAATAATTTCTTCTAGCAAGGCCAAAATAATGGCACTATTCATGTGTTGACCAAAGCGGTTTTTTATGGTATTATGTATTTGTACTCTTAACCGAGTACGTTAGTTCTTTAGAGAAATTTCCCTGTCCGTCATAAAGACGGGAAAATATCTTTCATCCGTACTGATCCGTTAAAACAAAAACAAAATGTTAGAACGAGGAAGAACCCATTAAACAAAACAGGGCATATCTTCCAAGGATCGGTAAGGATGATCGCGCAGCGGAATAGGTCATCATCAATAGGTAGCTCCTCCTTTCGCCTCTCATTGAGGGACTAAAAGCGGAGTTACCATTGTGGACTTATGCCGCAGGGGTCAACCCTGCCTTTAATCTTCTTAACGCGCAGCCAGTTGGCCCTTTTGCTTTATATAGGCAGATGAAGGTTGTTGCCCCGATGGCCATCGGGGGACGCGATGCCAATATACTAATGCATGCGAATCTACTAATTAATCGAGCTCGGCTCGATGTTTTTTTATAATATTGACTTAATACAGCTTTTCGCTTAAGATAGAGACCTAGTGAACCCTTATATTTTTATGGCACTTGACCCAAAATTCATAAAAGAGATGGAGACCGAAATAAAGGAAGAGAAGAAAAAGCTTGAAGCGCAGCTCGCGGAAATTTCCACGAACAGCTCAAGGAACCCGGGCGAGAACACCGCTTCTTTCCCCAACTTTGGCGATGCCGAGGACGAGAATGCGGCCGAGGTAACGACCTTTTCGAACAACTTAACGCTGGAGCGAACGCTGGAAACGGGTTTGCGCGATGCCGATAAGGCGCTTGCGAGCATTGCGGCCGGCAAATACGGTATTTGTAAATACTGCCACAAGGAGATCGACGAAAAACGGTTGCGCGCGCGGCCGACCTCGTCTTCATGCATTGATTGCAAAAAGAAACTCACTCTAGAGAGCTAGAATTTTATGCGGGTAAAACGCGCGCTGGCCGTTGTTTTACCCATCGCGCTTTTAGCGCTCGATCGACTGGCGAAATGGCATGCTTTTGCGGCACTCCCTCCGGGTAGGGGTGCTGTTTTAGTATGGGGTGTTAAGTATGAATATTTTCATAACCCGGGTCTGGCGTTCTCGCTGTTCTCTCCCGTTGTTGCAACCATTGCTTCGGCTTTGGCCCTTGCCGCGCTCTCAGTCTTTGCCTTGCGACATCGGCTGGCCGGCCGACCTCTGCTTACGCGCGATCTGTGGTCGTTCATGCTGATCGCGGCGGGCGGCGCGAGCAATGTTTACGACCGGCTCTTGAGAGGCGGCGTGACAGACTATATAATCTTTGCTCGGTCCGCATGGAATATTGCGGATATCATGATCCTCGCGGGGATCGTGCTCATGATTTTTGGGCGCGCTCCCAAAGGCGGTAGTCGGACGGATGCGTAAAAATCATCAGGGCAACCTTCGCTCATCTTCGTGCCTAGACCATCGATCGTGCTTGTGGCCTACAGATATTAGAACGTTGCCAAGATCAAGCGACGGCAAGCCTACGTATTGCCCTTGCAGATTTTTTCGCATCCGTCCTCAGAAAACGTGTGCGCACGCAATATGATTTTTTCGGAAAGAGTGTGTAGGCATGCTATATAAGTCAACACTACCGTTCTGGTATTTTTAGGCGATCAGCTCGAACTCAATAAATAGACACAGCTGAGCGGAGCACTTTTCCGAAAAAAATCATATTGCGTGCGTGCCATTAATCGCATGGCAACTTCAATAAAGAGTGCGGCGCTTGCGGGGATCGCGGCGCATGCGCTTACGGTGGAAGCGGACATTGCGTCCGGGCTTCCCGGTTTTGCGGTGGTCGGTTTGCCCGATGCCGCCGTTTCCGAGTCGCGCGACCGTGTGCGCGCGGCCATAAAAAATAGCGGCTTTTCTTTTCCGACCGGACGGGTCACGGTGAACCTCGCGCCGGCGGACAGCCGCAAAGAAGGCGCGAGCTACGATCTGCCGATTGCAACAGCGATCCTTGCGGCTTCCGGATTTATCACCAAACTACCGCACGAAGCGATCTATGTGGGCGAGCTTTCGCTCGACGGCACGGTGCGCCCCGTGCCCGGGGTGCTCGCGATCGCGGAACTCGCTCGCGAAAGCAAAACACCGTGCTTGTTCGTGCCGGTCGAGAATGCCGCCGAAGCGGCACTGGTGCCGGGCATAAAAATTATTCCCGTCGGGTCGCTGCTGGCTTTGGTCTTGCATCTTGAAGGCACGCGCGTGATCAAGCCGACGCCGCACGCGCTTCCCGAACTAAGCGCGCCGGAGTGGGAAACCGATTTTGCCGCGATCCGCGGCCAACCAACAGCCAAGCGCGTCTTAACGATCGCCGCGGCCGGTGGGCATAATGTTCTGCTTTCCGGCCCGCCTGGCTCAGGCAAAACCATGCTCTCGCACGCGCTCCCGGGAATACTGCCGCCCTTAACATATAATGAAGCGCTTGAGACGACGCGCATTTATTCGGCGGCCGGACTCCTCACGGGCGGCGGACTAATTAGTACGCGTCCGTTCCGACATCCGCACCACTCGGCCTCGGCCGTGGCGATGGTGGGCGGCGGCGCTTCGGCGCGACCCGGCGAAATTTCGCTCGCGCACCGGGGCGTGCTTTTCATGGACGAGTTCCCCGAGTTCCCGCGTGCGGTGCTTGAACACTTGCGCGAGCCGCTTGAGGACGGGATGATCACGGTCTCAAGAGCCGCCGGCACCAACACTTATCCGGCAAAATTTTTGCTCGTCGCGGCGAAGAACCCGTGCCCCTGCGGCTACGCGGGCGATCCGCAAATTTCTTGCTGTTGCTCGCCGGTGCGCCTTGAGATGTACCGAAAAAAACTGTCCGGACCGCTCATCGACCGTATCGACCTTTCCGCCGAGGTACCGCGCCAAAATTTTTCCGAGCTGACGCGCGAGACAAACGACGAGAATTCGGAAACCGTCAGGGGCCGCGTGATCAAGGCGCGCGCAAGGCAAGCGGCGCGTTATGCCGGCTTAAGGCTCGTCACCAACTCCGAGCTTGGCGCGCGCTTGTTGGAAAAATATTGCCCGCTGACAAAGGCGGCGAGCGCGCTTATTGCGACCGCCGTCGACCGTTTCCGTCTTTCGGCGCGCTCGTACCACCGCTTGCTTAAAGTGTCGCGCACCATCGCCGACCTCGAAGGAGCGGAAACGATCGAAGAAAAGCACTTGGCCGAGGCGCTGCAGTATCGCCCGAGGGTGGAGGGGGTGCATTAATTTAATGGCTAAATACTAACAACCAATTAAGATACTTTCGTACATCATAAACAAAATAGGGTCGCGGAAATAATCCGCGACCCTATTTTTAAATTTGAAACTTAGTTATTAGCACTTAAATATTTCCTTGGAATTTAGTTGTTAGTTGTTGGAATTTGTCACTCAATGTACGGCATCGGATTAACGTGTTTGCCGTTCACACGCACCTCAAAGTGCAGGTGCGGGCCGGTCGAGTGTCCGGTCGAACCAATAAGCGCGATCGTTTCGCCGCGGTGAACTTGCTGACCCACCGTTACGAACCTGGCCGAAGTATGGCCGTAGCGCGTCGTTATTCCGTTGCCGTGGTCAATGTCAACGTAATATCCGTAACCGGCGCTGCATGACGAACCGCAACCCGAATGCGTGACAATGCCGTCGTCGGCGGCGTAGATCGGCGTGCCTTTTGGCGCGCCAAGGTCGACACCGGTGTGAATGCCATGATCAACGCGGCTCCAAATACCATAAGGCTGGGTGATAATATGCGAGGTGGTCGGCCATACCATGTCGGTGATGTCGTTATCGACGGCGTTCGGCGGTTTGGTGAATATTTGGATCGGTGAAGCCAATATCCTCGGCTTGGGCTTGGGCGCCGGCGGCGGCGCAATTTTTCCGCCGGGGATGATAAGCGATTGTCCCAAAGCAATGGCCGTATCATCGGTAATGTTGTTCCAGCTTTTAATGTCGTTGGGGTCAACGCCGTTAGCGGCCGCGATCTTGGCGATCGTGTCGCCGGATTTAACCTTGTAGGTTATGCCGGTGGTGGGAAGGATGGAAAGCGTTTGCCCGGGCTGGATGAAATCATGGACCGTTAGTTTGTTCTCCCAAAGAATGGTAGCGATGGAAACGTCGAACTTGTTGGCGATATCCGAAAGCGTATCGCCCGATTGCACGACATACTGCTCGGTCTGCGTGCGATGAGCGACCGTGCCGCTTCCGGGAACGGTTTGAGGCATGAGCGCGCCCAATTCCGTCATCGCGTCCGAGCCCTGGTCCAAGGTGTCGTTCGTCGTATCGTCGGCGGGCGCATTGTCGCCGTTCGCGTTATCCGTACCGGCAATATCTTGCTGGTCGTTCGCCGAGGGCGGCCCGGATTCAACAACCGTGCTGTCATCGCCGGTTATGTATTTGTAAAGCACCGATTGTTCGCCCGACGAGACCGTCGCCTGGGTCTGCGCATAAAGATTGCCGCCGGCCGTGGTCAAAGCTACGGCGATAACGGCGCCGTGTAAGATTCCGCGGTGGGTGGCGATCAATCGAAAGCGGCGTTCAGCCGGACGAAAAGCGCGCCGAATGCGAACCATGAGCTGATACAGACGAACAATGATCGGTAAGACAATGTGACGTCCGATCCAAACGAGCGCCACGCCCAACATTAAAAACAACCCCTTTAAGAGCTTCTTTGCGGCGATCGCGGCATGCACGGCCATGACCAAAAGCTTTACGAAGAAATTGTGAACTTTGGTAGAGATATTTTGGCCTGATTAAAGGGATTAATCGAGCATTTGGACATCGCATTTCGTACCAAAAAATATACCACAAAAACCCGTTTTGGTCAATTGTCGCGTTGACCTGCGGGCGGGTTTAGGCCTAATATGAGTGATGAATGAAGACGCTTCGTCTTTTTTCTTTTATTCATAAACATAATACCGCATTCCTATGAATCCGAGCGTCACTTTCGCGCTGGTAGCCGGCGCGCTGGCCGTTATTTACGGCGCCGTTCTTATTAAGCTGGTCTTGAAGATCCCCGTGCCCGAAGGCAAGGCCAAGGGCATTGCCCTTGCAATTGAAGAGGGTGCCAAGGCTTATTTGGGCCGCCAATCGCGCACGGTCGGGATCATCGGAGCCGCGCTCGCAATAATCCTCTGGTTCGTCCTGGGCTGGAAAATTGCCGTTGGTTTTGTCATCGGCGCTTTGCTTTCGGGCCTTGCGGGGTACGTCGGCATGCTTGTTTCGGTCAAGGCCAACGTGCGCACGGCCGAATCGGCTCGCTCCGGTTTGGCCAAAGCGCTTGAGACCGCCGTGCGCGGCGGAACCGTCACGGGTATGTTGGTCGTCGGTTTCGGGTTGATCGGGGTCGCCGGCTATTATTCTTTGACGCACGACTTGACCGCTCTTGTCGGCTTGGGCTTTGGCGGCTCGCTTATCTCGGTATTTGCGCGCTTGGGCGGCGGAATTTTCACCAAAGCGGCCGATGTTGGCGCCGATCTTGTAGGTAAGGTTGAAAAGGGAATTCCTGAAGACGATCCCCGGAACCCGGCCGTCATTGCCGACAACGTGGGCGATAATGTGGGCGACTGTGCCGGCATGGCCGCCGATCTGTTCGAAACCTACGCGGTCACGACGATCGCCGCCATGCTCCTTGCCTCGCTTAAGTTTGCGGGTGATGAGCGCGCGATCACCTTGCCGCTGGTATTGGGCGGCGTTGCGATCATCGCCTCGATCTTAGGCTCGCTTGCTTTCCGCTTGGGCGCCAACAAGAATATCATGGGCGCGCTCTACAAGGGTTTGGCCGCGGCCGGCGTGCTCGCACTCCTCGCGTTCTGGGTCGTCATTCCCCGCTATATGGACGGCGTCATCGATAACCCACTTTCCCTCTTTTGGTGCGCGGTCGTCGGCCTCGCCGTAACGGGCGCGATCGTTGTCATCACCGATTACTATACTTCCACCAAATATCCGCCGGTGCGCGACATTGCCAAAGCCTCAACCACCGGACACGGCACGAACATCATCGCCGGTCTCGCTGTTTCCATGAAGTCGACCGCTTGGCCGATCGTCGTCATTGTCGCCGCCATTCTCTTCGCCAACTGGCTCGGCGGATTATTCGGCATTGCGGTGGCCGCGATGTCGATGCTTTCCATGACCGGCATTGTGGTGGCAATCGACGCTTTCGGCCCGATCACCGATAACGCCGGCGGCATCGCGGAAATGTCCGGCATGCCCGAAGAGGTCCGCGCCGTCACCGATCCGTTGGACGCAGTGGGCAACACGACCAAAGCAGTCACCAAGGGCTATGCAATTGGTTCGGCCGCGCTCGCATCGCTGGTGCTCTTCGCCTCGTTCACGCAAGAGTTCGTCAGCCGCGGAAAAATGATCACCTTCGACCTCACGAACGCCAAAGTCATTATCGGGCTCTTTATCGGCGGCCTGCTCCCCTACTTGTTCGCTTCGCGCGCCATGGAAGCTGTCGGCAAAACCGCCGGTCGCGTTGTCGAAGAAGTGCGCCGCCAGTTCAAGGAGATCCCCGGCATCATGGAAGGAACATCAAAACCCGACTATGCCCGCTGTGTTGACGTCGTCACCCGCGGCGCGCTCGAACAAATGGTCGTCCCCGCGCTCATCCCCGTCGTCGTGCCGATCGTGATCGGCCTTGTCTTCGGCGCCGAAGCGCTGGGAGGCCTCCTCATCGGCTCCATTGTCACCGGCGTCTTCGTCGCCATTTCCATGACCACCGGCGGCGCCGCTTGGGACAACGCCAAGAAATACATCGAAGCCGGCAACTACGGCGGCAAGGGCTCGTTCGCCCATCAAGCCGCGGTCACGGGAGACACCGTCGGCGATCCGTACAAGGACACCGCCGGTCCCGCGATCAACCCAATGATCAAGATCATCAACATCGTCGCCCTCCTCATCGTCGCGCTCCTAGTTCGATAATCTCCGTCGTCATCCCGGCGCACGCCGGGATCCACGGCAAATATTTTAAAAAGACCTTCGCGTTTGCGTGGGTCTTTTTTATTTGAAAAGAAAAAGCCGGACGATCGGGTCCGGCCGTTGAATTTCATCTGTGTGGTAACCCCAACAACAGACACCGTCGGCGGGTGTGGTATTCTTCACCACTCTTTTTTTGTGCCATAAGCTCTCTCGCGACCATGTTCAGCGCCTCGTCGATCGAGTTGATGTATGCTTGATCCTTGCCTTTGCGGTCGCAAGTAAAAATCGCTTCTTCAAGAGCAAGGAGCCAGCGCGGTTTCTTTTCTTGTTGATAGCGTTGGGCGGACCAGTTGTCGCCATTATTAGCAAACTCCAGCAACCAATGGTCATCGTGCCCATAGGACGGGCTTATGCCTATGAATCCTTTCATCCCCTCACCCATGCGGTCGCGCGAACGGCCGCCGACAAAAAGAGTGAACAGGTCGTCATAGATCAAGAGATCGTGCCAGACGCCTATCAAGACGCCCTTCGAGGCAACGCTTACCGCTTGCTCCCGGAATTCGATCTGCTTCCGTGGGAAGCCGTTGCGCTCCAAAATCGTAAGTAGCGGCGAATACGTCCTGATCTCGTCGGCCAACGCATCAAAAGAATACTTGTCAAAGAGCATGATTCAACCTTTCCAGCGGACTATTAGTGTCCGCTTCATCCAACACGCTATATTACCTAAACCGCGATTCTTGTCAAGCGGCCGCGGCTAACGAACAAACAACATTGTCGCCCTCCTCATCGTCGCGCTGTTGGTAAGATAAATTTTTTTGTCACCCCCGAGCGCACGTCGGGGGGTCCAATCCATATTGGGCGTCTGTCCGACCAAACGAGATTGGATTCCCGCCTTCGCGGGAATGACAAACAAAAGACCTTCGCGTTTTGCGAGGATCTTTTTTGTTCTAAAATTCCCGTCTCTCAAATGAGCCGGCCGCTTCATTTGAGAGACGACGGAGACGGCAACAAAAAAACGGCCGGGCGTTCCCGAGCCGTTCGATCGTTCGTGCCTAGCGTTGAGCAGCCAGCACTTCGGCCGCTTTGCGGATCGCCTCCATGATGTCGCCGATGTCCTTTTCGCGCACGCCGATCGCCTCGACATCGGGGTCGAGAATGGAAGCGACCAACGACCGGAACCATTCCGACGCACCGTCGGGGCAGAAGCAAGACGCCATCCAGCCGTCGCCTCGCGGCTTGAGCCGGTAATCGATAATGCCGTCGTTGTGCGGTTGGTCTCGAATGTAGATCCTGACGGCGAAACAGGACGCACTCACTCTGTCGATGCTGACAGAAACTCTTACGGAGCCAATATCGGGGCGCTCCAGCACCCCTCTTTGCAGGATATTTCCGAAGCTCGTATCGGGCGGCGAAAAAACGACGCCGATCTCGCGAAAAATATCCGCAAAGGACTCAAGGTTTTTCACCAATCCGGCCAACTGCCCTATGCTCGTAATCGTGGCATTGTATTCCATTCCCGATCCTTTCTTTTCGTGTTCGTCTCATTGCTCTCAAAGACCGATCGCCGTGACCTTACCAGCCCACCCATCGAATGTCCAGCGTCCGGCACCGTCTCTCAAATGAGCCGATCGGCTCGTTTGAGAGACGGGGGTTATTTTGAATAAAGAGTTGTCGTCAAAAAGAAAACGCGGTCGGACACGATGTCCGGCCGCGCACGTATTCATTCATCCCCGGGTGGTGCACATGAGCGTCTTGGCGACGATACGTAGCACTCGCTCAATGTCAACGCCCGAGTTCTCATACAAACCGGGGTGATAGCTCTCATAGCCGCCCGTGCCAAGAACATCGACGGCGAGTTGCCTGAACCAGAATGGCGCTTCTTTGCCGCAGGCGCACATCACCCTCCAGCCATCGTCTTTGGGTGAAAAAATGATCCGATTACTCTCGCTCTCCATGTCGGCGATCTCGATCCATGCCTTGAAGACCATCTCGCCCATGCTCTTCACGCCGACGTAAACTTCGGCTTCGCTTTCTTCGGCGTGCGGCAGGATCGCTTTTTGAAAGATCCCGCCGTCTACCGTGTACGGCCGAGAAAAACGCCCGACACCTTCTTTGAGAATACCAACGAGGGGCGCCGTGTCCTTGGTCAGCTCGGCCAGATCCTCAAGATTCCATACCGTGACAATGAACTTTCCGCCCATGGCTCGTTTCTTCGGAAACCCATCCTGCATTTCCTTCTCCTTGTTGAAAGACCGATCGTTAAATCGACTTTAACAACTCATGCAATAAATGTACAGCTGGCGCATTTTTTGCGCCATTTGACCGCCAAAGGCATTTGGGTTATATTCAACTTATGCAAACATCCAGCCGCCGGAACATTATTATTAGCATGATCACCTCTTCCGCCGGGGCTATTTTGCGAATTGCTTAAAAGAAAATTCCAGCAAGCAAAACAAAGCCCCGGAAGGGGCTTTTTTCATTAATTATTATTCATCTTAATCATATGGAGTACCGCGAACTCATTACCAAGAATGCGCCGATGCCGCTCGGGCCTTACAGCCAGGCAGTTGTAGCCAATGGCTTTATCTTTGTATCGGGACAGATCGGGATCGATCCCGCAACCAATGCGCTTCCCAGCGGCATTGAATCGCAAACGCACCAAGCGCTGAAGAATATCGCAGCTATTTTGGAGGCTGCCGGGTCGCATTTTAACAAGGTCGTCCGTGCCGATGTGTTCGTCGCCGACATGAACGACTTTGCCGCCGTTAATAAGGTTTACGCCGAGTATTTTTCCGCCAGCCCCAAACCAGCCCGCCTTGTTTGCGGCGCCTCGGCTCTGCCAAAGAACGCACTCATCGAAATTTCTTGCATCGCCATATCGCAATAAAACTCGAACCATAACCCAATAATATGAAATACCAACTCTCGGTCGGATCGATCGACGAAGCCGGCCGGCGACTCATCGGCGTTGTCGCCAAAACACCGCTGCAATATTCCGAACGCCTCTCAAAAGAAACTGACGCGCGCGTTTACCTAAAACGCGAAGACCTGCAAGAGGTCCGCTCATACAAGATCCGCGGCGCATATAACTTGATCGCCTCGCTTACGGACGCGGAGCGCCGACGCGGCGTGGTTTGCGCCTCGGCGGGAAATCACGCGCAAGGCGTGGCTTTAAGCTGCTCGCTCCTTCATATTGCCGGCACGATCTTCATGCCGACGAACACGCCGCGGCAAAAGATCGACCGCGTGCGCCATTTTGGCGGACGCGCGGTTGAGATAAGGATCGTTGGAAATAATTTTGACGAAGCCAACGCCCTGGCCGCGGCTTACGCCAAAAAGGATCGCGCGGTGTTTGTTCACCCGTTCGACGATGAGCGCGTCATGAGCGGCCAAGGAACCGTCGGCAAAGAGATCGTCCATGACCTCGCCGGCAAACTCGACGCGATCATCTGTCCGGTCGGCGGCGGCGGGCTGATCGCCGGCGTGGGAACATACTGCAAAACCGCTTCGAGTGGAATTGAGCTCGTCGGCGTCGAGGCCGAGGGCGCGGCCGGCATGGCGAAATCGCTTCGCGCCGGACGCGTCATCACGCTTAAAAATTTGGACAAATTCGTCGACGGCGCGGCCGTGCGCACGGTCGGCCGCAAAACTTTCGCGGTCGCAAAAAAGGTGGTCGATAAAATTGTCGTTGTTCCGCCAGGACAGGTTTGCGCAGCGATGATCGATCTTTATCAGAACGAGGGCGTTGTCGCCGAGCCGGCCGGCGCATTGGCGGTTGCAGCGCTATCGTTCATAAAAAACTTGCGCGGCAAAACCGTCGTTTGCATCCTCTCGGGCGGCAATAACGATATTCTCCGCTATCCGGAAATAATGGAGCGCAGCCTGATCTATAAAGGCCTTAAGCATTATTTTCTCATTGAGTTCGCACAAAAGCCGGGCCAGCTCAAACTGCTCATTAACCAAGCGCTGGGGCCGGACGACGACATTGTCCGCTTCGAATACTTGAAAAAGAATTCCAAAGAAACCGGTCCGGCGCTCATCGGCATCGAGTCTTCAAAAAAAGAAAACTTCGGCAGGCTTGTGAACAGGCTCAATAAATTCAAGATCAATTTCCGCGAGGTCTGCCCCGACGATCCGCTCATCGGTTTTATGATATGAAAAACGGCCGGATCACCAGGATCCGGCCGCGGATGTGTGCGGTGTGCGTTTCGTTACTGCGCTTTCAGACGCTCGGCAATGATGATCCTGGCCGTCCATTGGGCGATGGTGAGGATCATGGTGAAAGCTTCGTTCTCGCCGACCTCCCGGCTGGTCTCGACATGCAGATCGATCGAAAGTTTGTTGCACAGGTCGATGAGCTCCGGCGATCGGCAGCCGGGTTGGATCTGCGCATAGAACAACCATTTGCCGTCCGCCGGTTCGAACAGGACCGAAATGCGGGCCAGGCCAAAAAGCCCAACTTGCTTTTCCGAAACCACGATACCGACATTCGATCGGTGGTCCGCGCCGTCATAACGCGCCGCCCGGCAAGAAAAAGCCCTGCCATCGCCGGCGGCAACGGTCAGACCCTCGAGTTCCGCACCGTCACCTTCATCGACCCAAACCGAATTCATCCTTAGGGTTTCAAGACCCGCTTGCCGGCAAATATCCATAACCCTGTCTAGTGTGCGCTGCGCCAATGTGTAATAACCATCGGCAAGGGTCGAGTTCCTGCTATTCATGGCGACATCCTCCGTTGATTTGTTTTAGAACTTCAACGCAATATACCCCCGCTTGGACATTTTTGTCAATATTATTGACCATTTTCCCGTTTTGCGATATATTTTACCGACCTATGAATATCACCACCAAAAAACTTCCTAAGTCCGAACTTGAGCTCACGATCGAACTTTCGGTCGATGAAATGAAGCCGTTCCTCGAAAAAGCGGCGGTGCGTTTAAGCACCGAGAAACCGCTTGAGGGATTCCGCCCGGGCAAGGCGCCGCTCGACGTCGTCACGAAAAAATTCGGCGAGGGTGCCATGATGGAGGCGGCGGCCGAAGAGGCGGTGCGCGGCACCTATGGCAAAGCCGTTGTTCAAGAGAAGGTCATGTCCATCGGCTCACCGTCGATCGACGTAAAAAAAATGGCGCCGGGAAATCCGTTCATCTACACCGCCACCGTCACCCTGCTTCCCGAAGTAACACTTTGCGATCTTGCGACAATCAAAATAGAAAAGAAGGAGATTAGGTTGCCGGAAAGCGATGTTGAACGCGCGATCAAAGACCTGCGCAACATGCGCGCCTCCGAGGTTGTGACCGACGCGGCGGCCGACAAGACGCACAAGGTCGTAATCGATATGGATATGAAACTTGGCGGCGTGCCGCTCGAAGGCGGCCAAGCCAAAGGACACCAAGTGCACATGGAAGAGGAGCACTATATCCCCGGCTTCACCGACATGCTTTTGGGTTTGAAAAAGGGCGACGTTAAAAATTTCACGTTGACCTTTCCCAAGGAACACTATCAAAAAAATGTCGCCGGCAAGCCGGTCGAGTTTACGATCAACGTGAAAGAGGTCTATGAGCGCAAACTCCCCGAGTACAACGACGAGTTTGCCAAGGGACTGGGACAGAAATCGGTTGCCGACCTCGACAAACTGATCCGCGAAAATCTTTTGCATGAACTCCAGCACAAGGAAGACCAACGCCAAGAAATTGCGGCAATCGAACAGATCGTCCGCGCCTCAAAGTTCGGCGACGTTCCTGATTTGCTAGTGAACGAGGAGATCGGCCGCATGATCTTCGAACTCAAAGATGGGATAAGCCAGCGCGGCATCGAATGGAAGGACTATTTGGAAAAAGCCGGAAAGTCCGAGAACCAGCTAAAGCTTGATTTTGCCCCGCAGGCTATTGATCGGATCAAGGCCGCGCTAACGATCCGCGCCCTTGCCGCAGAGAACTCGATCGATGTAACCGACGCCGAGGTCGCCGATGAGGTAGCGCGCGAGCTCACGGTTAATTCCGACGACGCCGCCGCACAGGAGCAGATCCGCTCCGACGAGTACGCCGACCGCGTCCACTCGGTTTTGCGGAACCGCAAGACAATCGCCTTTATCAAGGAAAAGGTGTTAAAATAAATATTGGTTTTTCGTCATACCGGCGTAAGCCGGTATCCACGTCCGGCCGGCCGCCGTGGACCCCGACTTTCGTCGGGGTGACAAATAAAAAATATGCCCGTCATTTCCGCGATATTTTTGTCGCTTTCCGCCGGGGTCATTACCGCCATTCCCGGGATTTTTTCTGAATTCGGAAAAAAGGCGCCGAAGAACATTCCGCTCTTGATCGACGTGAAAACGTTTTGGGGGAAACGCCTCACGCGCGGCGAGGTGTTTTGGCTCGGCCTCTTCGTCCACCTGCTCATGGCCGCTTTTTTCGGCGCGCTGTATGAGCTGATCGTTGTAAAATCGCTGGTTGAACCGTATCGCTTGGGAAACCTGCTCGTTTATGCGTCATTCTTTTATGTTTTGGTCGGCGGCGCTATTTTCCCCATCGTCGGCCAAGGCCTGTTCGGCCAACGCCGCGGCAAAACCGTTTGGTACGAACTTTTGATCGCCCATTATTTATTTGCGCTTATTATTTGGCTCGCGGTTTATTTGTTTCCGACGCTGAGGCCATGAATATTCGGGTCCACGTTCATCCCCGCGCGAACCGCAACGAGATCGTCGAGGCGGGCGGCGACCTGCATGCTTACGTCACCGCGCCGCCTTTAGAGAACAAGGCCAACCTCGCAGTACGCGACCTGCTCGCAAAAAGATTTGATGTTGCAAAATCCGAAGTAACCCTCGTCCGCGGCGCCAAAAGTCCGATCAAAGATTTTGAAATTTAATTTCGTTCGACCCTTAGGGGGTCTTTTTTGTTTCTGTCATCCCGGCCCGCGAGCCGGGATCCAATCCATATTGGGCAACCGACCAATGACGATTGGATTCCCGCCTCCGCGGGAATGACAATTTTACTTTAACGCCCGGTCGAACCTTTATGTAAAAAAACACCGTGCCCTTGCGCGACTTCGGCGTCGCGGTGTTGGGTACGGTGTGGCGGTGAACGTGTCGCTTATTCGGCGGTCGCGTCGGACGGCGTCGGTGCGGCATTTGCCGCGGAAGCCCGCAACAAGGTGACCAGTTTACGGATCATGATCATCGCCTGATCGGATCCGATGTCGATGTCGCTTTCTTCGGGTACGTCGATCTTTTTCGCGATCGCCCACGCCTCGACCACGGCAGGGGCGTGATCGGGGTCCGATACTTCGATCATCGCTTCCCAATATTCGCCGTCTTCGGGTGATGGCGGAATTGATCTGGTGGCGACGCGGTGAACGGTGATGGCGGCGGCGTGTTGACCGAACATTGCCACGACCCCGACGTCGACACGGTGTCTGTATTCATCATCGAACTCACTCAAAAACGTTGTCACCAGGGCATTGTTTCCAAACTTGTAAGTCTGATAATGGCCGGTGAATCCGTTCTCAATCTCCGTATCTCGTCCGTCGCAGACAGCCCCTTCGGTGCCTGCGGCCGTTTCGATAAGCCGGGCATACTTAATTCCATCTTCTTCGAGTTCTATAAATGGGTGCGGCATCGTGCCTCCTTGTTTGTTAAAAGTTGTTCAGGTCCTTGGCGTGAACTTATCGCGCAATGTCGAAAATGTCAATGTCGCAGGTTTCGCTTACGACATTGGGTTATTTAACCGGATCGTATCCGCCTTTGCTCCACGGATTGCAGCGCAAAATTCGCCACACGCCTAAAAATAAACCTTTGATAACGCCGCGCTTCTCCACGGCTTCATACATATATTGCGAACAGCTTGGATGAAAACGGCAACCGGCGGTGCGATTAAAAATCCTGCCAAAGCCGTGATCGGGAGAGAGGGTCTTTTGATAAAGACGAATTATTTTTAAAATCAATTTTTTCATATTCTGCCATCGCTTAATATCGAGTGTCGAATGACGTCAGCCCGAGGCTGATCCGCCTCGGGCGGAAATGTCTAATCCGACGCCGACCTCACCCTACCCTCTCTTACCTTAAGAGAGGGGGTCTGATTAATTTAAACTAGCATCTAAATGCCTTTTAAAAAAGGCTCGGTGCAAGATTCTGCACCGAGCCGGAGTTCGATCGGATGAAATAGCAACTACCGCGTCGGGTTGTTGCTCCACACCCTCATTTGAACGGGCTTTTCCGTTCGTATCGAGCTTGGGGGCAATTCGCCATTGATGATGCGGTCGAGTGCATCGCGCAGACCGTCCGCCCCCTCGTAAGCGCGCTCGGCAAACTCGTCGATGATGACGGGTGCGCCTGGAAGCTCTTCAATAGAGAGCTGGGCGGCGAGAAGAGTATTACTGCCCGGCTCGCCCAGTGCCACGCCGATGACCGGAATGTCGAAGCCGAAGGCATAGACAAGGGCGTCAACGATCCCCGGAAGCGCCAATGCTTTGCCACCGACGGCGATCACTGCGTCCGCACCGCCGCAACCGTTAGCGGCAAAGGCTACCACTTCCTTTGGGTTGCGGTGACAGCTCATGACGTGCACAACGATCTCCGCGTCTTGCGGAAGAATTCCCCTGACCGCCTCTTGAACCGCGGGCAGGTCGGATTCGCTGCCGCAGACGATCGCCACTTTGGCGACCGGCCACCTCTTCGCGTTCACACCCATCCTCAGGCGGAGATAGTCCTCGATGCTCTCTCCGGTAAGCCGCCAAAAGATGTAGCGATAGATGTCGGTCGTCTTCTTGATGACGGCGTTGGGTATTTCAAGCGCCTGCGCGGTCGCAACATCGTCGGGGTTCTCGGGCTTGAGCAGGTTGATGCCGTGCTTCACCCCAAAACCGCGGACAAACTCTTTGTCGTAGGCGGTCGGCGCCTTGCGCGCGCCATCCTTGGCGCGAGTGCGCAGCCATTCGGGCAACGACCAATAGCGGGACGCGTCCGGCGTAAGTACTTCATCCGCAAGCGTCCCATCGGCGGCGAACTCGAACTTTGTATCCGCCAAGACAATGCCGCATGACCGGGCATATGTCTCCGCGATCTGGAAGACCTTGAGCGCGGTGTATGTTTGATCCGGGTATTTCGCCCTGATCTCGGCAGCGTTCATGTGTTCGTCATGCCCGACTTCGGCCTTGGTGGTGGGCGTGTCGAGAAGGCACGGCAGCACATCGCCGTCTTCAAGCCCTGACACGATCTGATGACCGCAAACCATACCCGTTGTTCGATATGGCTTAAGGGCGCTCCCAGTGAGGCAGTGCCTGACAACGAATTCAACGTTGGCCATTTCCAGCTTCTTCACGACGAGAGCTCGCGACTGCAGGTCGGGGTTGCTGCGCAGTTCGGCGGGAAGATATTCATCGATCGCGGAGCCATAGGCCACGAGGTGCGTTCTCACGCCGTACTCTTCCAACTTCTTGAACCAGAAGACGCTGAGCGCGGTGAGGATGACGCCCTTCATGGGCACGAGCGCGTTCAAAACGAAATCGAAGATGCTGATGCCGTCGGTGGCCACCTGGAGGATGTGTTTTCCATCAGGCAGCAAGTAGCTGTCGCGCACTTTGCCGCGCGCCAACAGAACTAGTCCGGCCAAAAGGGGGACGGATTCTCGTTTTGGTGAAAGCTTCGCCATGACTCTCGGTCCTTTCTGTGAAATGAACGTGGTTGGACGTTTCTATTCTCTAACGTCTGGTGGTATGGAACTAAAAAAACGCTTATCTGTCAACCACCCGTGATGATGCCGCCTTATAAAACCCCGAGCTTCTTTAAACAATACTCCAACGCCGCGCCAAGATCGGCTTGCGAGCGGCCCACCGCTTCGGGCTGGGCCATCACCAGCATGTCCACATTGGCTGAAATGTTGGGGATAAAGGTGCGCAAAAGCTCCCTGACCCGCCTTTTTATCAAATTTCGCTTAACGGCGCGTTTATGTACCTTGGTGCTGACAATAACAGCGGTTCTAACCCCCTGCCCCTCATTTGCCAGCGCTTTGACCGTGAGCAGATTAGTAAAGACAGCGCGTCCTTTTCTAAGGACGCGCGTTACATCTTTATCGGCAGTAAGTCGATGCTTCCTGGGAAGCATATTTGGCTTATTTATGCGAAACCGTAAGCTTTTTTCGCCCCTTGGCGCGGCGGCGAGAGAGGGTCTTGCGACCGCCCTTCGTTGCCATGTGGGCCAAAAAACCATGAACCTTCATGTGTCGGCGCTTTTTCGGAGTATAAGTTCGCTGTGGCATAGGATATTTTGGTTAATTGATTATATGCACATTTCACACACACCTTATCAACATTTTCCACAGTTGAAAAGGCTTGCTAGTACCTGTGGATAAATGTACTATGAACGTCTTACGCTTTACATAGAAATATGAATTACCAGGAAGTTTGGCAAGCGGCCCTTGGCGAGCTCGAGCTCACCCTTTCCAAGGCTAATTTTACCACCTGGTTCAAACAAACCGGACTTCTCTCGCTCGACGAGGGCGCGGCCACGATCGCCGTTCCCAATACTTTTACAAAAACATGGTTTGAAAAAAAATATCACGCCGCTATTTTAAAAGCTCTTACGCATGCGTCATCCGGAACCGTAAAAAACATCCTTTATCAGGTTGACGCCCGACCCATGGCGATCGCGCCCCTTCTCGACGCCAACCAACCGACCGGCCGTTTTGCCCCCGCCGCCGTCTCGACCCCAAAAACCGCTTTTGCCGCCGACCCGACCAACGCTTTTGGCATGAATCCCAAATACACCTTTGCTTCTTTCATCGTCGGCAAGCAGAATGAGATGGCAAGCGCCGCGGCCAAAGCCGTGGTCGACCGTCCGGGCGAAATTTATAACCCGCTTTTCCTTTATGGCGGCGTTGGTCTTGGCAAAACCCACTTGATGCAAGCGGTAGGGAACGCCATTATCGCCCGCCTGCCGCAAACGCGCGTTCTTTATTGCACTTGCGAGCGCTTTACAAACGACTTCATCCAATCCGTACGCGGCGGCCGCGCCAAGGATTTCCGCGACCAGTACCGCAACGTTGACCTCCTCATGATCGACGACATCCAGTTCATCGCCGGCAAGAAAGAAACGCAGGAAGAGTTCTTCAACACCTTTAATCACCTGCACCAGACCAACAAACAGATAATTTTGACTTCCGACCGGCCGCCCAAAGCTATTTTGGCCGAAGAACGCCTGCTTTCGCGCTTGGAGTGGGGACTTACTTCGGATATTGGCCAGCCGGACTTTGAAACGCGAATCGCCATTTTGGAAGCTAAATGCAAAGAAAAGAATTTCCCCATTGACCGCGAAATTTTGAATGCCGTGGCCACGACCGTCACCTCGAACATCCGCGAACTCGAAGGTGCGCTTATAAAAATAATGGCCAATTGCCAGCTCCGCAATATCACCCCGACCGTTGATTTTGTTAAACAAATCCTGCAATCGTTCTCATCTTCCGCCGGCAAGCGTTCGACCACGCCGAAGCAGGTTTTGGCTATTGTGGCGGAATATTTTGACGTGCCGCTTACCGAGCTTTTGGGCGCTTCGCGCGAAAAACGGCTGGCCCATCCGCGCCAGGTGGCTATGTATATCCTTCGCCAGGAGCTCAAGGTCTCGTACCCGGCGATCGGCGTTGAGGTTGGCGGACGCGACCACACCACCGCCATGCATGCCTTTGATAAGGTAAGTCACAATAAAGACGAGGATCTTAAATTGAAACAAGACATCGAGGTGTTGAAAGAAAAAATTTATTCCACCTCGGCCTGAGGATAGCCTCGGGATAAGTTCGGGACGGTTCGTTAATAACATAGAGAGGTTTGCACTTCATATCCGCAGGGTGTGCGACCTCTTTTTGTTTCTTCCACCAACCATCCACCCTACATAACAATTCTTCCACCAAAAATAACGCTTTCTTGAGTCGCGTTCACTCTCTCCACACCCCCTACTACGACCACTATGAAATATATATGTACACAAGAGAATCTGGCGCGCGGATTATCGATCGTTGGTCACCTGGCAAATAAATCAGTGACACTCCCAATCCTCTCGCATGTGCTTGTGAAGATCGAGGGAAAGACGATCAAACTACAAACAACAAACTTAGAACTCGCTGTTTCATCGATCTTACGCGGTAAAGTGGAGGAGGATGGGGATTTTACCGTACCAGCCAAATTATTCGCCGATTTTGTCACCCTTCTCCCAAATGACCATGTGGAATGTACGGTTGTAAACGGCGCGCTGGCAATTTCGTGTAAGAATGTGAAAACGCAAATAAGAGGAATTGCCGCGGCGGAATTCCCATTGATCCCGGCGGTAACGGCCATAACAACGATCTCGGTAAACGCCGAGGTATTAAGGAATGGTTTGCAGCAGGTGGTTTTTGCCGCATCATTGTCGGAAACACGGCCGGAAATTTCCGGAGTGCTTTTCTCTTGGAACGGCGCCGGAACGCTCACCTTGGCCGCCACCGACAGCTATCGCCTTTCCGAGCGGCAGCTCGCCGCCCAAGGCAGCGGCGCGGCCGGAGATGTTATTGTGCCGGCCAAGGCGGCTCATGAACTTTTGCGTATTTTGGGGTTGCTTGAAGAGGGTGAAGATATGGTTGAAATTTCGATCGGCGAGAACCAGGTCGGTTTTTCCTCCGGCAATACCGCGATCGCCTCGCGCGTTATCGAAGGGCGATACCCGGATTATAAGCAGATCATTCCCGACAAAACCGCGTCCGAAGTTTTGATCGACCGCCTCGCGCTTGCCAGGGCCGCCCGCTCGGCTGGTCTTTTCAGCCGCAACGGATTGAACGATGTCCAGCTTCGGGTGAATGTCGCCAATAATTTGATCACGGTGGTCGGCCGCGACGCGCAGACCGGCGAGCAGACCGTGGATGTTCCCTGTGTTGTTAAGGGCGCCGACGCGCTGGTTACTTTGAATTATCGATATTTGTTGGACGGCTTGAACGCCATTACCCACGAAAAGATCTCGATCGGTTTAACCGACGGCAACTCCGCGATCCTGATCCGCCCCGATGACCAGGCCGCTGGCTATTTATATATCGTGATGCCGATAAAACAGTAATAAAAAAAGACCGCCACCGAGGCGGTCTTTTTTTCCTTGACGGTTTGATCAAACTGGTTTAAGTTCATCTCACGTTCTTTTGGGGCGGCTAGCTTAGATGTCGCGTCGGTCCGACGGGTTAACACGCCCTAGGGCGACTGGTTGGAAGCCAGCGATGGTTGCGAGCGCGCTATTTCCATTAGCGAGGTCGCGGGTTCGAATCCCGTCCGCCCATCACACACCCCTGTCCGGCAGGGGTTTTAAATTTGATACCCTTCGCCATTCTTATGATAGAATATGACCGTATGAAAGACATATCCCCCATCCTCAAATCGCTCGGGTTTTTAGAGAGCGAAATAAAGACGTATATGGCCGCGTTGCAGAACGGGCCGGGTACGGTTTTGGACATCACGAAAAAGACCAAGCTTTCGCGCCAGGCGACCTATACGGCGATCGAGGCGCTGGTCGGGCGCGGGATCATGTCGACGGCGCTGGTCGGCAAAAAGCGTTTTTATGCCTCGGAGCGGCCGGAAAAACTTTTAGCCTACGCGCGGCGGCATGAGCAAGAAGTTGCAGAAATGGTCAAAGATCTTTCGGCAGCGGTACCGGAGCTTGAGATGGTTGCGGGCGGAGAAAAATTAATGGTCCGCAGTTTTGAAGGGCGCGAGGGACTAAAGGCTTTTATCGACGATGTTCGTGTTACCAAACCAAAGGACGTTTATGAGATCGCCGACCTCAAGGCCGTGTCCTCAATTTTTAACAAAGACGACCTTAAGCCGGTTCAAGACGAACTTATAAAACTCGGGACAAAAAGACACTTTATATATTCCGGCGATCCGTTCATCGAAAAGAGCGCGCCCAACCGATACTTTTTGCCGCCGGAGATCAACGGGTTTAAAACCGATCTCATCATCTACGGCGACAAGATCGCGTTTGTAACTTTTGAAGGAAAAATAAACACGGTGATCGTTGAAAGCGCCGCGCTCGCCCGCACGATCAAAATAGTTTTTAATATGGCGCTTGAGGAGGCCAAGAAAACGCTCGTAAATAAATAAAATAAAGCCGCGATGTCGAGTCGCGGCCGGGGTGGTTAGCCACCGAACATGGTGTCCTCCTTGGTTAGGGGGTTGAAGCTGCATCGCGTGGTCCAAACGGGCCGCACGACAAAGTCGTTTTTTATACCGTATTCTGTGGCGTGAATGATGGGCGCACGTTACACCCCTGCAACGTGTCCCTTTTTTCAACGAACGATCATCCTGAGATCAGGTGCACCCCTTGCGAATCCTTGCAACGGGTATCTCGGTTTCCAACAAAACCGCGTCATCGAGCAAATTTAGCCGCCGCACATTGAAAGTACCTCCTGTATTTGGAACCAACGAATTCGGCATATGCCATGTTATCGCGAGTGCCGATCCTCAGCGCAACAAAGTAGAATACCACAATAATGCGCTTTTGTCAAGGGATTGGCATACGGAAGTAAAGTAAACAGATTACAGAGCTTAGAAACATAAAATTTTTTAAGTTTAGCCAGCAATAATATTTTAAAATAGCAACCAAATAAGTTGCTATTTTTTGTTTAAAATAAAGCTTTTTTAGTAAAATGACAAGGGGGGGCTTGACAGAATTTTAAATACGTGCTACATTGCAGCGTTCGATACTGACAAGTGTCAATCGAACGGTTGAAAGAAATTTCAACTCGCACCTTACAACTCAAAATTCAAAAAATGGTAATACTTGGTCGGTGCGCAAAGGCGCCGATCGGGTATGAGCGCAAAGGGTGATGGGACTTTGATCCAAAGATCCCGGGAGCCTCCTTGTTCGCCTTTTGTCCTTACGGCCACAATCCGACCGCGCGCGTTATCAAAAGAGTCCGGGATTCCTTCCTTAGGCAAAGGCCGAAGGAAGGTGTGGACGGACAGTCCAGCCAAACTCTTTTGAACTTTAACGCGGCGGAAAAATGCAGCGTCACAAGCGCTGTGCGGACGGCCTCAGGACTGAAGAACGAGGGTACTTCTATAAAAATCATTGGACCGGGCGGCCACCGCTCGGGGCGCACACGCGCTCCGGCAAATTTACCGCCCAACAACCCACCACCCCTTTGCGCTCACCATTAGCGTCGACGCCCCGTACCGTACGGGCTCTAACCGCCAAATTGTCCGTATCGGCTACAAAGCCGAGGACTGTTGGTTGGGGCTACTTCGATCATTGTCAAAGAAAACAAAGGGCGTCGACGCGCCTTTTAACCGCGCAGGCCGGTCGCCTGTAACAACGAAAACCAAGGAGGCTACCATGCAGAACATTGCCACTTTCGTTCAGGCGACCAAAGGCTCCAACCATGGACGTGACCGGGTCACGAACCATGCCGGAGCGCCCGCCCACCTTCGCTCGCTCCGCGAGCAGGTGGTGCAGGTCCTCGCGACCGGAACCTTCGGAGACACCTTCTACGCGACCGGCAAGCAGCTTGCCGCGGAAGTGATGGAGGTGCTCCTCAAGGCTCGAACAGAGTGTCCGGAATTCCTGGCTCGCGCGCTTGTTTGGGCGCGGGAAAAGGGGTTCATGCGGACGCTCCCGGTCACGGGCTTGGCCATCCTCTCCGGCGGACGGGGAGCGACCAAAACGCTGTTCGAGGCTGTTTTCCCCCGGGTCATTCGCACCCCCGACGACCTGCGCGCCTTCACAGCGCTCTGTGTCGCGGGAACGATCCCCGGCCGAAACGGCCTTGGCGGCGTCGCGGTTGCCGCGGTCAGGAAGCACATGAACACCCTTGGCGAGTATCACGCTGTGAAGTACGGTTCGGCCGCTTCGCGCGAGATGACCCTCCGGGACGTGCTCAGGCTTTCTCACCCCCACCCGACGGACGCGGCGCTCGAAGAGCGCTTCGGCTGGCTAGTTGGCGGCGTTCAGAAGCTGGGGTCAAACCCGGCGCTGAACCCCCGGATTCGCGCGTTCGAAACGCTGAAGCGGGCGACCACCGAGGACGCGCAGATCGCTCTCATTCGTGAGGGCGCCCTGCCGTACGAAGCGGTCATTCCTGCTTTGGGCGCGACGACGCCGCGGATATGGGCGGAGTTGCTGCGACAAGCGCCGTACATGAACCTTCTCCGGAACCTCGTGACGTTCACCCGTCACGGCGTGTTCAAGGACGAGGCCAATGTGCAGTACGCCGTCCGGCGACTCACCGACCAGCGGGCCATCGAAGGCTCCAAGGTTTTCCCGTTCCGGTACTGGAACGCCTGGAAGAAGTACGTAACCACCGAGGACAGCGACAGTCGCCTGGCGGATGCTCTCCGCGAAGCGCTGGAGCGATCCTTTGTGAACGTCCCCTCTTTCGGCAACCGCGTGGTGGCGATCGGTACGGACGTAAGCGGTTCGATGAACGGTCAGGTCTCCGAAAAGGGACCGATGCGTTTCATCGACATCGCCGGCGTCTTTACCGGAGCCCTGCTGCGGCGCGTTCAGGACCGGGTCATTCCCCTGCCTTTCTCAACTCGAGTTCGCCTCGACTGCGGTCTTTCCGCTCGTGATGAAATACTCACGACCGCGGAAAAGATCTCGCAGCTCGGCGGCGGAGGCACGGCCGTCGGTGCGCCGGTCGAATACCTGCTTGATCGCAAGATCAAGGCGGATGTATTCGTCGGCATCACCGATAGCGAGGACTGGGCGTATGGCAACGGGCACTCGTGCTCCGGAAGCTTTGTCGATCTGTGGCGCCGCTACAGGTCCCAAGTTTCTCCGGAAGCGCGAGCGTACCTCGTAACCATAGCGCCCTACCGCGCGGTCGTTGCTCCTTCGGGAGAGAAGGGTGTGCGCTTCATCTACGGATGGAGCGACGCAGTGCTGAAGTTCATAGTTCAAGATCTTGACGCCGGCTTCGGCCAGGTGCGCGAGATCGAGGGCATGAACCTTGGTACGGCGGCGGAAATGGTCGGGGAACCGACGGAGTCCGACGAGGACGCGCAGACGGAAAGCGAATAAGCTTTCCCTCCCGAAAATGGGAGCCCTTGTCTGACTGCGCGCGAAGCCGCAACGACCCAGGTCCGATGACTTGGCGAGCGGCCACCGGGGATAAAAGACCGAAACCCCATCGATCGACGGATCGAAGTCGAGCTCGGCTCGATGGTGAAAAATAAAAGGGAAAACGTATTCGCGTGCGGTCTGAACGATATCAGACCGCACCATCCCTGAACTGGCCACACGGGGGAGAGGTGGTCAGGTCGGGAATGGTTGACAAAGCGCCTCGTCCTTTCTCGAGTTTCCGATCAGCGGCATGCCCTCCCGCCGTTAAAACCGATCGGATCCTCAAGAAAGGGCGCGGCGCGAAAGTATCGCGACGGCCCGAAAGGACCCCAACAAAGGAGCTCGCCCATGAAACTCGTTCGCGTCTTTCAGACCCGACAGACCGTGGTGCGGGTTTATCGTCTCAAGAACGGGAAGCTGGCGCATCGCGCCTCCCCGAGGTGAGGCAACCTCAACAACATTCAACAAATTGGAGGTCACCATGAAGCTGATACGTCAGCTGTTCGTGAACGGCCGGCTCGTGAGCTGGTACCGTCTCGCGGACGGGCGCGTACTGCAGACAACTCTGCGGTAAGCGTACTCGGGAGAGAAAACCCGGAGCCGCGTTGGGCGGCTTGGCAACAGAATCCCGTACGCGGGAACCCAAGGCAGAGGAAACGCTTCTCTGCCCTCTGTCCCAGACGGCAAAGGAGTGGCCGATTGAGACGGAGAAAAAACATCGATCCCGCCTTCCATGAGACCTCGCGGCCGTGTTCACACTCCCGCCAATACGCCCGAGATCTCATGGCAGACGGGATCGTTACAACAACAAACGGAGGAAAAAATGTTCATTCATCGACCGGAGACGATCGTGCGTTGCAGCGTCTGCGGACACCGGCTCCAGCTTGGCTGGGCGCGGTTCCCGGCGAACGAACAGTTCGCAAGCGACGCGGTCGCGAAGGCGCGCTGCCTCCCGCACGGCAAAGGCCTCACCTTTGCCGAGCTGGAGCGCAAAGCGACCATCCGACCCGCCGACTTGCGGGTGACCATGCACCTCCATGAGGTGCGCGGCATCCGCCAGGCGCTGGGCGCATGAGACGGGAGAGAAACCCCGGGGCCGACGGAAGCGGCCTGGCAACAGAACCCGAAAGGGACTTTTGGCGGAAAGCGATCTTTCCGCTCTCTGCTCCAGACGGCGATCATCGTTGTTTGAAGCAGGGACAAAGACGCGTGGTGCGTCTTGCCCGCGGCCTCGCCAAATGGCGTTGGCCGGTTTAAAAACCCGGGGTCCAGAAGGGTCCTCGCGAGGAGCGAAGCAAAAGGTACAGCCGTGGCGCGAAGGGTCGGCAACCCGACGTGCGTCATTGGTCCGGGCCTGGAGTCTATCGCTCTAATTCCCTCCCCTTGGTCGCCAGCCAAGAGGTGTTGCGGCGGGAGCAATATGTGGCGGTTGTCATGTTCAAGTTTTTAAAAAACAGTTCTTGAACAGAAACCCCCGATCCCGCATTTTTCACGATCACAACCAACCAAGAAAGGAACGGTGACGCATGGCATGGTACGGCAGTGTTACCGTCCGTTATCGCGGGCGGTTGGTCAATGTCAGTCTGCGCTACGGCTCCTATAACGGGGCGCGCGTAGCAAAGGGCAAGCCGCTGGATTTTAATCCTGAGGCGGAGGAGTATCGGATCACGAAACTGCTCAAGCGAGTTGAGCGGCGCGACCCGAGCCCCTTCATGGCTCCTAGCGACGACTAAGGCCAAGCGCGGACACCCTCGTCTGACCGCGCGATAAAAATTAAGAGGGAGCGTGTGGCATAAAAGACCGAAACCCACGCAAAGATCTGTTCTTTAAAACATCTTTTCAGGGTCCTGATCCCGCAAGGGCATGGACCGGGTGATGACGCGTTTCATCAACCCCGAATCGTGTTGTAAGACCCCGCCAAACACCACCACCTATGGAGGTGGTGACGATGTGTGCGGGGCAGCAGATTCGCAAGACGAAGAGTGTGATCATGGGGAAAAATTCCCCAGCTGCGAAGTGCGCTGGTAGCGCCAGCACATCACACGCCGTCCCGGGGACGCCGACTACCATCGGTAAACCGGATACGCATTCTTAATCGCTCTCCGCCCAAGGCGGATCGAGCGCGGCAAAGTCACCGAAAGGACTTTCGAGGATGATCGCCGTCATCCTCGCCCTTCTTCAGAAATATACAGTCGTCATTGCGAACCCGAGCTTGCCGAGGGCGAAGCAATCCCGCCTTGTTTTTTGAAGAAGGGTCAAAAAGGCGCGAGTGTGCGTTTGCCCGGGTTCTTTGAAAGGAGATCGACACATGTTCAATTATTCTCTCGTCCTCCGGATGCTCGGGAACGCTTACCTCGGTTTGGTCGGTTTGGCGCAACTCTTCGCCGGCGCGCTGGCGTGGATCGCGATCGCCGAAGTTGATCGGCTCGCCGATACCGAAGAGGGTTTGCTGAGCGCCGCCTACGGCGTGCTTGGTTGTTTTCAAACCACGCTTGGCGCGGTCGTTTTCACATGCCTCCTTACGGTCGGCGGGCTGGGCACGGTGATTGCGGCGACCCTTCGCCTCCGGGCGAATGCGATCGAGGGGCGGGCGCCGACCGAAGCGCCGAGCGTCGCCGACGCCGTGAGTCACGAGATCATGTGAACAATATGCGGGGTACGATGGATCCCCGCGGACGACCGTTGCGTCCAAGGCCGCACGCTCGCGGAGCTGAAAACAGAGCGCTCTGTTTGTCAGCGGCGTGCCCAGCCGATCCACCGGGAAAAACAATAACCGGCGTTGCTAAAGCTGCAATGTAAGCGATGGTAAAACCAAACAACCTTCAGAATCGCTTGTCGGTTCTTGGTTGCAGGGGGATAACCGCGCAAAGCTCAAATTTGGGAACAGGGACCTGATCCCCAAAAGGGACAGGGCCGGGTGATGACGCGTTTCATCAACCTCGACTTGTCTTAAGTCCAACCGCGCACAAATAGTGCGGGGCTCTGGCCGACAAGCGCAAGACGGGTGCGTGTAAGATGTTAACTTAGGCAGTGCCCTGGCCTGCCGTAACATCCACGCGCCCGTCCCGGTTGGCCGAACTGAAACGGCAAACCGGATACGCAAACGCAATCGCTCTCCGCCCAAGGCGGATCGAGCGCGGCAAAGTCACCGAAAGGACTTTCGGGGATGATCGACATCATCCCCGCCCTTCTCCAGAAGATCGATAGGTCATTATTTTTCGATCGAGAAATAATGACCCAAGCGGTCGGTTGAAGAAGGGTCAAAAATGCGCGGGTGCGCATTTGCCCAAGATCATTGAAAGGAAAAAATGAAAATAGCGATCAAGATCGAGTCGTCGTACCCGTCCAACCCAATCGCCATGGCGCTAAGGCTGATCCTCAAAGACAACGAGATCGTCGAGCCTGAGGCAGCCGACCTCGTCATCGCCCAGAACCCCGCGGATCTGCTCGCCCTTCTCAAGGCGGGCAAGCTGGTGATCCAATTCATCACCAATAAGCATATTGCCGCGGCCGAGGGCTTGCGCACGGCGCCGGATTTTGCGGACAGGTTCCGCATCTACCAGGTGGTGGAATGGCTTCCGGGCATCCCCACTGCGGAACAGATGCTTAAGGACTTGGCGTCGGGCGAGGTGTTCAAGGGCGTGTCTCTCGGAAAGGAGACGCGCTAATGCGTATCCTTGTCGTTGACGACAGTCTCCGGCATTTGGACGCGGCGCGCCAAAGCCTTGCGGATCACGAGCTAACGCTCGTTGATTCGTACACGGCGGCGCAGCTCCTTTTGCAAAAAGGCGCGCCGTTCGACGCGGTGCTCTCCGACCTCATGATGCCGGCCGAGCCGCAAACGCTCGGACCCGAGGGGCTCAAATTCCTCGGGCATCAAATACCGATCGGCTTCGTGGTGGCGCTGCTTGCGGCGCGGGTTGGCGTGAAGCGCATTGCGGTCGTGACCGACGCGAACCACCACAATCATCCGATGAGCGCGGCGCTCGATTGGATCGGTTCCGCGTACTGGGACGGAAAAGAGCGCCCGACCTTTAAGGTGAACGGCGCGACCGTGCTCATCGCTCATGCAAAACTCCTGCCCGACGGCGGCAAGGACTGGGCGGCGGCTCTTGAAGCCGTAACAGATGATCCGGCTGGGGTTGGCGGCTAGAAATGGCCAACCAAACATCCCCCGCTCTTCCGTCTAGTTTGGCGGGCAGCGGGGGGAGTTTGGGTGATGACGCGTTTCATCACCCGCGATGCGTTGTAAGACCCCCATGTTTGCACCACCATGCAGACCAGTTACCGGGGCAGACGATCGCAAAGGTGAAGCGTGCGGGGTTGAACCCGAGTGCCGGCGTTGGTAGCGTCGGCACAAACACGCTTCTTCCCAGGAACCGACTACCATCGGTTCTTGGATATGCATCTTTAATCGCTCTTCCGTCGAAGCGGGGTTGAGCGCGGCAAAGTCACCGAAAGGACTTTCGGGGATGATCGACATCATCCCCGCCCTTCTTTAGAAGATCGATAAGTCAGTATTTCTCGATCGAGAAATAATGACCCAAGCGGTCGGCTGAAGAAGGGTCAAGAAAACGCGGTTGCGTTTTTGCCCGGTTCTTTCAAGGAGGACGCCATGGCGAATAACAATCTCACTATCACTCAGGACGAAAACGGCACGGTGCGAGTGTGCCGCGTTGTTCTTGAGCCGGTACGCGAATTCGCGACGGTGCTCGAGGCGTGTGAGTTCGTGGGCGAAGAGCAAAAACGCGACCCCGGCACCGAGTATTGGGCGGAGAATGTGGAGTCGTTCGGTTGGATGTGGCACGAATGTCGCGCTTCGGGCATTGAACAGGATGACGAGGGCGACGTCGATGACGGCGAAGAGCCGGACGAGGACGACGAGCGGCATGCGATATTCCCCACATATCGGTGACCGCCAACGGCGCGCGCAAAACGGGTCCGCACGCCGAAATCGGAGGTTGAGGACTCCAAAAACCCTACGCGGGGGAAATTAGGCCTCAACCTCCCCCTTCTTCAGAAAATTTGCAAAATTTTTTGAAGAAGGGTCTTAAGCGCGCGAGAGTATCGCGCCGCCAAGGTCATTGAAAGGCCGGTCGTATGAAAACAAAAACAGAAACCGAGCACGATGAATTGCTGGCGCGCGTCATTCGTTTGGCGCAAGAACATGACGGCGACGAGCCGACCCCGATCGTGCGCGACGGCATTGAATTCTACCGGGTCGGCCACAATGCGTCGCATGAGTTTTATTTGGGCGTGAAGGACGGTGTGCTCTACGACTGCGCGGTCGGCGAGGACATCGATCCGCCGCCGACGGTCGAAAAGTGCGAACGCTTCCCGGGCTACGTCGGGCATTTATAATTTTGGATCCAACAGGGTTCTTCCGAATGCCAGCGGACGAACCTGGTCGTGTCGGCGTACCACGAGCCACGGCCTGCGTCATAAGACCCCTCTTCCTCACGGAAGTTTTAGGGAGCGGACGAGACGCAGAGAGTTTGCCCAATGGACCGCAGGGCTGCCGATATGGTGGCCCTAAGGCGTTGTGCGCGATCGCAAACCCTCGCCGGATAATCGCAAAACGAATTTCCGGATACGCCAAAGGCAACTTTCGGGGTCGAGAGAATCCGCTCTCGACCCCGCCCTTCTCCAGAAAATCGATGAGTCAATATTTCTCGATCGAGAAATGTTGACTCAAGCGGTCGGTTGAAGAAGGGCCTAGAACGCGCGTGTTGCGCGGTTCGGCCGGTTCATTCAAAAGGATCCAAATGTATTCACAGGTGAGGAGCGCAATATTGCGCGGAGCATCGGTAGCGCCCGTGACGCTTACTGAAACGGATCTTGAGCTGCTTGAAAAACGGGTTGATCGCAGCTGGCCAAAGAAGCCCGCAAAATTCGCTTGGGTGGTCGGCCGCAACTTTGCCATCGATAAGCGCCGCGGTCTCGATCGCGCCGCCCGTCGCGAACAGGAAGCGATGTTGGCGGCGGAAGAAGACCGGATCAGGTGTGAAAAACGCGAGACGGCCGTCAAAGAATTCGTCACGCTCATCGCCGACCTGGTGCCGACGCTCGGCCAGACCCAGAGGCATTGGATAGGCATGGTGCGACTCTCGGCCGTCGAGGGAGCGACCGACGCGGACTGTGCCGAGCGTTTTCCGGCTTCGACCAGGCAACAGCGCTACCAGTGGAAGAGCCGCGGGATCAAGTTGATCTGTCGGCTCGCTTCGCCGGAATTGCGCCGGTTCCTCGGCTGTCGCTGATCCAAGCGAAACCATTCGGCATATTGGTTCAGCTAAGGTTTCAAAAAACGAGCAAGGAGATGAATGAACATGGTTTAAGCACCGGAACCGACCGGCTCACCCGGATGATTCGTCGAAAGGCGAATGTAACCGGGTGACAATGTCGTAAATCGGGAGAGAAATCCCGGAGCCGTTCAGGCTTGGCAACAGAATCCCGCGCGCGGGAACCTTGGCAGAGAAGCCGCTTCTCTGCCCCCTACTCAAGACGATCAACAAGTGATCGTTTTAAGCAGGGTCAAAAATGCGCGAGTGCGCGTTTGCCCGAGATCTTTCGAAAGGACCAATCATGTCATACCTCAAAATGTTTGCGGATCTTGATTTGACCGAGGACCAAAAGGCCGACCACAACGCCTTTACCATGGGCGAGAACGGGAAGTATCGGTTGAAAACGGCCTACGAAGTTGCCGAGGGTTGGGATCTCAAGCCCGATGAGATCGAGCGCCTTCGGCAGATGCCCGAATCGATCGTTGACCATATCCTTGGTTGCGATGTCTGTAGGATACAGTTCGTCCACGGGGAGCCGGTCGAGGTGGAGCTCGGGCACGAGGACGAGATCCACGAGTTCGGCAGCGAGCCGGAAGAATGCGAACACCCTGCTTGGTGGGGTAACGGCGGTTAGTCCGTCCGGCGCGCGCCAACAGGCCAGTTCCTGATCGAAAATTAGCTTATGCGGAGAGTGAACGACTCTCCGCTCTCTGCTCGGGGCGGTCATCGTAGTGGTCGCACCAAGCAGGGTCAAAAATGCGCGAGTGCGCGTTTGCCCGGTTCTTTGGCAAGGAGAAACACAGTGCTTACATTCATCAACATTTCGAATCATCCGTCATCAAAGTGGTCTGCCGAGCAGGTTGAGGCGGCGAAGAAGTTGGGCGGCGTGATCGTGGACATGCCGTTTCCCAACGTGCCGGCGGGCGCGTCGCGTTCAGAGGTGGGTCGGCTGGCCGACGAGGTGATGGCGCGGGTGCCGGACTACGCGATCGCGATGGTGCAGGGCGAGTTTTCGCTCACCTACGCGATCACGCGGCGGCTAAGGTGGCGGGGCACGCGGGTGGTGGTGGCGGCGTCCGAACGGTGCGTGCGGGAGCAGGTGAAGGACGGGAAGACGGAAAAGGTGGTGGTGTACGAGTTCCGCGGGTTCAGGGATGTTGAATAGGGCCTAGCTTGGTTTGTGGGGCGGCGCCGTTGACGGGCGCCGCAAAATACGGTAGTCTTATCGGTTCCTTAGACTCGACTAGAATAATTTTAGGGGGCGAAACAGTTTCGACAGCGGAAACGGGAGAACGGAACGCATGCCGAAGACGCCCATGGCTTCGTTAAAAATGGGCAGCCCTTAAACGCGGCTTAAAACAATTCCTCGTTAACACGGGGCGTCCGCCGCCAACTCGTCGTTGGAAAGCGGGTCGGACGTTAATAAGACGACTATGGCGCGGGAAGTTTCATGGTTAACCTGCGTCGAGAAAAAACATGATCTGCCGTCCGAGAGCGTAAAATCTCGGAAAGGTCGTCCCGAACCACAATCGGGGAAAAGCATGTAGTGTTCTTTTCAATCGGCCGTTGGACCCGGGGGCAGTACCCGGCGCCTCCACTATCTTGACCTCGCTCTCGCGGGGTCTCTTTTTATAAAAAAAGAGCCCGCAGAGAAGTTGTCTCTTTGGGCTCGAAGTCGTTGGCGCCTTGGTTAGGCTGTTGTTGGCGCAGGCGCCGATGTCGGTTGCGCGTCGCGGAGGCAAAGCAACGTGCCGGTGTTGAGCGTGCTTCTCAGCAGTAACCAGTCGACCGGTGCGTTATCGGCGATCAACTGGGCGTTCTCGCAATATGCTCGAGCGAGCCTTAGGGCGAGTTGCTGTCGGAAGTTAAGCTTTTGGCCGTCGAGTTCGTTTATCCTCCTGTGAAGATAGCGCAGATCGTCCGGGCCGCTCTTTCTTGCATATTCAAGTTCGCTGATATGCTGACGGGTCGCACACATGACGCAGGACAGATCATTGGTCAAGCCGGCGATCTTGATCTTGTTCATAAAAGGCGTGTGCGTGTTTGCGTCGAGACGGCGACAGAACGCGGCGAATTCCGCTTTGTATTTTTCGAGTTCGGTCGCAAGATGTGTTCCGGCGTCCGGGTTTTTTGCCAGGATTTCGGCTTCGGCAATGAGCTTGCGGAAAGCCTCGGTATGCGTCTGCACCAACCGCCGTGTCTTTCGGCGATCGTGCAGTAGGGCAATGCAGCCGCCGGCTGTTGCCGAGAGAGGTAGAAAAATAGCCAGAAAAAACACAGTTGTTGTTCCCATTGCTTCTTCCTTTCGTGAGGTTTTCAACGGACGCAAGTTTGCGTTCCCCGAGAGAAAGACGACGAACGCCTGCCTTTCGCGGGACGCAAAAATACAGATCAATATAGCATAAAATTATTTTTTGTCAACCCCTGCCCCGTCAATATGTTATCATTCATATATGAAACGCTATGTCATCACCGGCGGGCCGTGCGTGGGGAAGACAACGGTTTTGGAATTGCTTTCGGAGAAAGGATACGGCATCGTGCCGGAAGCGGCGCGCATGATCATTGAGGAAGAAACGATTCGCGGCAGCGACGTCTTGCCTTTGAAAAATTTGGAAAAATTTCAAGCGGCGGTCGCGGAAAAGCAGCTTCAAAACGAGGCCGCGGCGAACGCGCCGATAAATTTTTTGGACCGGAGCATTGTCGATGGTTACGCTTACTGCATGATCGGCAAAATTTCGGCGCCGGACGCACTTTTAAAAAACGCCGCAGGTCGATACGAAAAAGTATTTTTGCTCGAGCCGCTGGGCACATACGTTAAAGACGAAACCAGGATCGAAGACGAGCGGCTGGCCAAACAGATCCACAATGAGATCATCAAGGCTTATGTCTGTTTTGGATACGAACCGATCGTCGTGCCGGTTCTTCCCCCCGAAGAAAGAGCGGCGTTCATCTTGAAACAAATTTTTTAATAAAAAATCGTCCTGCCTTAGCAGGACGGCGCGGGTAACTCCGAGACGGAATTAGAGTTCGGTGATGTCGAGCGGCGCGGCGGTCGTTTCCGCCTCGACGATGGTATTGCAGAAGCCGTCGACCATCCTGAGCGCGGCGGGCACGATGTTGTCCTTGACGCGGCCGAGCATGTCGAGCCATTGGAGCGGCGTGGCCTCGATGCGGCGGCCATCGGCGGCCCAGAACGGACCGATCTCCAATCCGGACATGGGTTCGGGTCTGTTTGGGGGCACGGCTTCTCCGAAAAGTATCTTGGCCGCTTGCGCGCGCGTGGCAAAACTCTTTTCAACACCGAAACCTTTCATCACGGCATCGGTTACGCCGTAGATCAGGTCGTCAGGGTCGGGGATGTTCATTGAAGAAATTTTCGAAGACCTGCGCAGAACGATGCTCGCGATGAGCTTGACGATGCCCGGGCACCCGGCCTCGGTGAACAGTTGGCTTAGTTTTTGCGGATCGATCACCGTGTCGATCTTGATGGCGTTTTGCATTTTTCCTCCTAGTCCACAATTAGCACGCCGTGCGTTGTTTGTCCATGCCGCTCGCCGGTTCCGGCATTGACCGCAATGCGCCTAAGTGATAATATCCGACATTGGTCAATTTGGCCGATCAAACCGAGGAGGAAAAATGCCGCTCATTACACTTGAAGAAGTTTTGAGAGAAGACCCTGTTGACAGCCCCAGCTTCGAGACCGCCATTGAGGCGCTGCAGCGCCTTGTCGAAACGCACGAACCTTCGCCGGAACAGAGCGAGATGCTCGATGGTTTTCGGGTGGCGCTAAGCTCTCGCGCGTGGAGCGACGAAGACATAAAGAAATTTGTCGACCGTTTGGGTTCCTGCGCTTTTGTCGCGTTGCTTGCGAATCGGATCGACGTGAAGCCCGAAAGCATGAATACGGGATGCCTGGCCAAAGCCAACCTATTCGCCGCCTTGCATATGAAGAGGTGCCCGATCTGCAAGCTGTTCTTCATGCTTGAACAGACGCCCCCGTCGGCCAAGAGCGCATCGGCCAACTGATGGAATGCCGAGCCGTTGCTCAAAAGCGCAACAACGGATCAATAGTCAACCTCGCCAACGGGCGGGGTTTTTGTTATCGACCAAGATCATTCCCCGCCCCTTGACGCGCGCGCGAAAAGGCGATAAGAAAACGAGTTAAGGAAAAACGACGGTTCTTATGACAAAGGAGACCGACAATGAGAACAGCTGAAGAATTGATTGCGGCATGGAGGAATGTCGCTTGGCTTTCGCCCCAAATGGAAAACGATGTCTCGCCGCGCGACCAAGCGGCGATCCGCGCCTGCGTCGAAGAGACGAGCGCTTGGCTGAGCGAACAAGCCGAAGGCGACGGAACGGGCTGTCCGGCATTCCGCCTTGAAACGAACGGCAAACGATGGTCGCCGGGCCCGCAGCTCGTCGTCTACCGCGCGCTTTTGCCGGATCTCGCGGCGCTGGGGAACGACGTCGGAATTGTCTTTGGCCTCATCGGTGAAATAAACGATGCGCTGGTTCGCGACCTCGTGGCCGCCGATTATATCGCCATTCTGGCGGGGTCGGGCCTCTTCAAGCGCGCGCAGACGGCAACGAATTTATTGGTGTTCGCTCATCCGCCAATACGGTGCAAGGCGCTTCTCGCCATCGCGTCCGCTTCCGGCGAAGAACTTGATCTGTTTGCGGCGCGAAGTTCGGCCGACCGGCTCGTTGCGATCGACAAAGTGCGGGCGAACATGGATATTTACATGTTAACCCGCGACCCGGACGATTTGTTCATCGCGCAGGAAACGGCCAAGCAACTGGAACCGTCTGATCGTCTGATCGCTTGCGAGCATATTGCGCTCGCATCGAACAAAGCGGATGACTATTTGAACGCGCTTGATGCCGCCGAATCCATTAACGACGATGCCGCGCGATTCAAAGCGGTACTAAGAGTGCTTTCGGCGATCGCCTCGGGTTTTTCGCTTGTAAGCAAAAGCGCCATAAACAAGGAAACGCTTCGCGCGATCGTGGCCAGTCCAAAGCTCGACAAATACCCCTTCTGGAAGCAGTCGGCGCTGGGACTCCTCGGAGAAAACAACTGAACGCGCCAACAACGCGCGCAACGATCAAAAAACAGCCCTGCCGCAAGCGGGGCTATTATTTTTCCCGTAGTTTCGCCCCGGAAAAGATCATGGCGATGGCTGTGCGGATCATGAAAGGTCCTTCAGCAGAAACAAAGTGGCTGTATCAGCCAATCGGTCAATTTCTTTAAGATATGAAGTTTCTTCTTCTGCGGCATCGGGAACGGGCGCAAAAACAATGTCGGCTTTGTGTCCGCCCTCCAGTTTTTTCGGGTTGGCGGTCTCGTCGAGCGTCACGCGATGCGTGATGCCTGACCCGTCGGTAAATTCCACGAAAGCGTCGATTCCATGAAAAACGTCGAGCGGCATGCCAAGGGCGCTGTAAAATTTTACATTATCCTCGTTGTCCGGTTTCAATAAATCGCGCTCCTCAAGCCGTTCAATGATCGCGAGCCGGAGGTCGTTGGCAAAATCTTTTTTCGGGTTGGTAGGATCGCCGGGCTGGAATTCCCGCGCCAGCTCAATGGCTTTTTCGAACGGAAGATATCCGGCCTCGGTTATGCCCAGCTCGCGCGCTTTTTCCGCCCACTTGGTTTTGACAGCCCCGGGATTGAACATATCAGTTTCATGCACTCTACCACTAAACCGTTCTGGCTCAATCGCGTTCCTCATATAAAGTAATCAATATCTTTATTGATCGTTACGGCCCCGCCAAACGATATCACCGCGTCGGAATAATGCGTATCATATCCCGCATCAACTGTAAATAAAATATTCTTCAATATTTTTTATTCTTCCCACGTAAAACCTCGTGCCGTAAGGCCGAGGATGTAGACGATCCGCTGTCCGACCGGTAAGCTGTGGCCATGATCAAATTTGATCGGCAAAACCACTGCGTCTATCACACGCG
>Ga0265329_10000031_pt1 | contig 57648 bp, 44 predicted proteins | sample 41627metaG_FD_202091 | JGI IMG/M metagenome (GOLD analysis project Ga0265329, IMG submission 202091) | Rhizosphere microbial communities from Carex aquatilis grown in University of Washington, Seatle, WA, United States - 4-16-27 metaG | ecosystem: Host-associated > Plants > Roots > Rhizosphere...
GGCTAGGCGCGTGGTGGCGTACTCGGTAAGAATGGCGTATTGAGGGGTATTCGAGTCCACCTTCACTGTGCCGTCGGTCAATTGGCGGGTCCGGTCGGCGCTGTCGATGTTGATATTGGGGGTGTAGAAGGCGCGCAATTTAAGACTGTGGCCGTGCGGAAAATAGCGGGTGAAATCGAAAATTGCCGCAATACCGTCGAAGATTGCATTGTAGGCAAATCGCGGATAGGTCCCCTCGCGAACCAGTCCGTCGAGTTGGTTGATGGGCACCCCATTGTTGGTGGGCATGCGGCCGATGGCCAAGGTGAGAGGAAAGGAAAACGTGTAGGCCATGTAGGCCCGGTCTATCCGCGGGGTCGAGCCGGCGTAGCCAAATGACCCGCCCTCGGACGCCTGCCAATTGCCAGCATACTCATTGCGGCCATCGTTTTGCCAGAACTTGCTCATGGCCAAAGTCGTGTGGAGTTCGAGGTGTTCCGTAATATCGAAGTCCAAGTTGAGCGCCAGGTAGGTGCTGAACATGGTCAGCCGGTCTTTGTCTTTTGCCTCCCTCGGTACACCGTAGGTAGTCCTGAAGTCTTCGAAACGGTTGATGAAGACTCCGGAAAAGCGCACGGTGTGCAGCGCCTGGTTGGCCTCCAGTTCGGTGACCCGATCATTGAGACTGTCAAGTTTGGACGCGGTCTCGTCGGCGTTGGCTGACGGTGTTGCGGCCAAGAAGAGAACGAGCAAGAGGAATGCACTTCTCATTGCTCGCCTAGCACAAGTTGCCGGTGTAGTAACCGAGAGAATTTCGGCGCTACCGTCCGACGACATTTCCGGAATCGCCCTTCAAACATTTGATTTTGCAGGAGGCGATTGTGACTTCCTCATTGGGTTGGCAATCGTAGGCTCTGACCACCGAGGCCAGCAGGATGTCGATGGGTATTTCCTTGTTGCATTTGTCCTTCACCGCCTGCTTCACGGTGGCGACCTTGCTGGCGTGGGCTTGTGGAAAAGGGAAGACCGTGAGCCCCAATGCGATGACAATTGTGAAGCTTCGCATTTCTTCTTTGTGGGGGAGGCTTAGCGGCTCATGACCAAGGGCGCTCGGTTTGCCGCCGATTGGCCGGTTGGCTCACCAAGTTGAGATGGTCATCGACAGATGTGGCGTCTACTTGAGCGCCGCCAACTGCCTTCTAGCTCAAGAGCGTGACTACACGAACCTCCACACCAAAACTGGGGCCAAGGGCTGTCAAGCCAACGTCTCGATCCCGAACGCCCGGCACCGCGGATCCGACCAGGACGGTATGGCGTCGGGGAGGTGGGGACGGGCGCGGCAAAGACGCGTGGGGAAGGGGCAGCGCGGGTAGGCTCAGGTCCCACAGGGAAAGTTCGAGCCGGCGTCATGGTGCCGAGGCGCGTTCTTCGGTTCGGACGTCGATCCCCTGGCTAGATGATATAGTGGCACTCGTAGTCACACACTGTGCCCGGCGACCGTTCGCACCTCCTAAATCACATTCTTCACCGTAGTCAGTGTCAACGATCCAGTCGCCGCAGCAGTGGGACATTGTGCAAATGTAGCGTGCATCCACCATAGGCGCTATCGCCGTTGTGCGGAATCTTGGTTGGGTCGTCGCCGTCGTCGCATTCCTCGTTGGGTGTGACGATGCCGTCCCCACAGATCGCGACCCCAACTTTACGCCTCCGAGGCTACGCGCAAAACAGGGTTCACCCGAACCTCTTTCAGTGGAAACCCATCCGGGGCAAGCGCGCTCGATCCTGACGTGCGCCCAGTGCTGGATGACATGTCCGCCTGCTCAACGCGAGAGCGCCTTCACGGTAGCCAAGACGGCAAGCGCGGACGTGGTGTCTTCCATGGCTGGCTATCGTTGCACGAGTCGGTGGACGAGGGGGACGAGGGGAACGCACTTGCGCCGTTTTCGTTGTTCGGTATTCTCCGCCGCGTTGGTTGGCCCGGCCGTGCGCAATCATCGGTCAGCCGTCGTTGCTCTCATTCCATCGAAGGGAGGTCGCCATGCGCTCTGCGAGGACAGTCGAAGCATCGTTGGTGGTCGCCGGGTTTCTTGTTTTCTGTGCGTCCTCGTGTTCCTCGAAAGGTGGCGGTCCAGCCGCCGGCAGCGGCGGGCAGAGTGGCAGTGGCGGTGTCGTAGGGAGCGGCGGCACGACCGGTACCGGTAGCAGCAGCGCAAGCGGCGGGATCAGCGGTGCTGGCGGGAGCAAGAGCACGGGGGGCGCCATCGGCAGCGGCGGTGCGACCGGCAGCGGTGGGGCGACGGGCACGGGTGGCTCGTCGACGAGCGGCGGTGCGACTGGCAGCGGTGGCGCGACGGCAAGCGGCGGCGCGACCGGTGGCGGCGGGACCAGCAGCACGGGGGGCGCCACCGGCAGCGGTGGTGCGACCGGCAGCGGCGGCGCGACGGCCTCGGGCGGGGCGACCGGAACCGGTGGCGTCGCCACCGGCGGGCGCACTAGCGCGGGCGGCGCAACTTCCACGGGCGGTGCCAGCGCGACCGGCGGGACCGGCGGACCCGCGACCGGCGGCGCGACGGGCACCGGCGGAACCACCACGCCTGCGACCTTGGTCCAGCCCATCGTGCGAACGAGCGGCAACTACGTGCTCGAGTTCGGCAACGTCTTCTTCGAGGTCGATCCCAAGGTCGGCGCGCGCGTGGTCACGGTCAAGTACGCCGGCGGAGCCAACCTGGTCACCACCAAGGCCGACAACGCCGACAACTACGGCTCGACCTTCCGGACAAGTCCCCAGAGCCAGTGGAACACCAGTGGCTGGCCGCCGCCGCCCGAACTCGACATCCAGCAATACACCATGGCCAGCGCCACGGACTTCATCTCGGGCACCAGCCCCACGGCGGCCTCGATTGGCGCCACGGTCAGCAAGAAGTTCACGCCCGGACTGGCCAACGACACCATCATCGCCGAGTACACCATTAAGGTGAGCGCCGACAGCAAGAGCTTCGCGCCCTGGGAGGTCACGCGGGTCGGCGCCGGCGGCCTGACCTTCTATCCGACCGGGGATCAGACCCCGACCTCGGGCTCGTTCACCCTGCCGGCGATCCAGAACGCGGTCGCATGCACGTGGTTCAAGTACCCGGCGTCGGTCAGCGCGTCCCAGCGCCTGATCTCCGACGGCAAGGAAGGCTGGCTGGCCCACGTCACCGCCGACGGCACTGTGATCATCAAGAAGTTCCCCGACATCGCCGCCAGCGCCCAGGCGCCCGGCGAGGGCGAGATCTCGATCTACGTCGACAGCGGCGGCAAGTTCATCGAGATCGAAACCCAGGGCGCCTACCAGGCCGTTCCCAGTGGCCAGTCGCTCGTCTGGAGCACGACCTGGTACCTGCGCAAGCTGCCCAGCACTATCACCGCCACCATCGGTAACCAGGCCCTGGTCGACTGGGTACGCGGCGTGATTCAATAGCTCTACCCGCTGGACATGGATCTATTCCAAGTCGCGGCCGGGCGATCCGATCATCTGCCCGTGATCGCCGTCGTTGCATCGGCGCAGCAATCGCCGAGGATCACAGGCGAGAAGTAGCCATGCGGATTCTAGGGGTGGGACTGCTCGTCTCGGTCGCGTTGGTCGGACTGATGGGGGCGATGGAGCCGTGGTCGCCCTCGGGATGGTTCGGGCTCGGAACCCTGGCAGTCGCGGCCTTGGCGTTGTCGATGCGCGAGCGCGGCGTGCGACGAGGACTTGGTGCCGTGGCGGGCGTGCTCTTGGCGATCCTGCTGATTGTGCGCATGCTCGGGGCGGCGGATGGGATGATTCGCATGGTGACGCTGCCGCAGGGGACTTCGTCACGGTGGCTTGGCAATCTCGTCGACGAGCAGGATGTGGCCCTGGCGGGCGCCCGCGTGTTGGCGATGCAGTGGCGGCTTCCGCCCGATGAGAAGAAGCGGCTGCTGCCAGCGATGCGCGAAGCCTACGTGGAGATGCGACGGGACGATGCCTTCACGCCCTCGCCGGTCTTTGACACGCTTCTCGGGCGGCAAAGCCCGGGCGCATTCGACACCCTGGTCATCGAGCCGCGTGCAGAAGGCAGCTCGGCTATGCCCGTCAAGACCGGCGTGATCTTCCTGCACGGCTACGCCGGCAGCTACACGCTCGAATGTTGGCTGGTCGCCAGCGCGGCACGTGCCATCGGCGCCGTCACCGTGTGTCCCGCGACCGGCTTTTCGGGACACTGGCGTGGCGAGTCCGGCGAGCAGATCGTGCGCGCGACCCTCGACTATCTGCACGCGCGCGGGGTTCGACGCATCTTCCTGGCGGGTCTTTCCAATGGCGCCATGGGCGCGAGCGCGCTGGCACCGCGGCTCGCTTTGTCGCTGGCCGGACTCATCCTGATTTCAGGGGCGCCAGCCGCGGCAGGAAACGGAGGATTGCCAACCCTGGTCGTTCACGGTACGGATGATCCGATGGCCTCGTCCGCATCGGCCCGCGCCTTCGCCGCGCGCACGCACGCAAGCTACGCCGGCTTCGACGGCGGCCACTTTGTGCTCCTCGTGCGGCGAGCGGAAACGCGCGAAGCGATCTCGAATTGGCTGATGAGGCAAGCCGGGTTCCACGTGGTGCCCTAGAAATTGCCGCAGATGCCGCCTTTGTAATTAAGATCGCATTCGGCTGGCTCGTCGATCTTCGTGAAGCTTCCAAGAACCTTTGCCCCTGATTGTTGTCCAATTCGGTAGGTCGGAATCCCGCTTCGTTCTCCGCCGTTGCGGGGTGATAATCGATGGCGGACAAGGAGGAGCACCATGGTCGGAAGCGCGAGCGCAAATCCGCGGAGCTGGAAACGAAGGGTGGCGATGGTCGCCGGGCTGCTGGTTGTGGTCGCAGTGGCCGTGATTTTGGTCAGCGGGCGGAAGATCGCGCCCGCGCGCAGCGAACCGCTGCAGGCGCGGGTAGAGCTGGCCGCGGGCGAAGTTTCGGTGGCTCGCGGCGGGGCTCCCGTGCGTGTGGCCTCGGGCGCTGCCGTGCTGGCGGGCGCGCGAGTCGCGGCGGGCAAGGGCGCGCGGGCGCTGCTGCGCTTGTCCGACGGCTCGGCCCTATTTCTGCGCGGCGGGACCGCAATCGAGTTATGCCCCGATGGCGCGGCTTTGGTCGAAGGCGAGGCGTGGCTGGAAGTGCCGGCGGTGGATCGCAAGCCGGGCGTGCTGACCCTGGGCGATGTCACCGTCTCGGCGGCGGAGAGCGGACTGTCAGTCCAGCGCAGCGCGGGCGAGGTCAGCGTGTACGTCGCGCGCGGACTGGCCCATGTGAGCGCGCCGGGTGGCAGGGTCGAGGTGCGCGCCGGCGAGCGCGCCACGATCAAGGCGGGCGCGGCGCCGGTGGTGGCGCCCGTGGCCTACTGGGAAGATTGGACCGGCGGCATGGCCGACCAGCGCTTGGCCGGGGGCGCGGCGGGCGCGGGGCGGATCTACGGCGTGGACTTCGGCGCACTCAAGAGCGCGGCGCGGCCGCTCGAGGTCACGCGCCAGGCGGTGCGGGTGGCAGTGCAGTCGGGCATCGCCGAGACCGAGGTCGACCAGACCTTCTTCAATCCCGGCGAGCGCGAGGTCGAGGGCTGGTACTGGCTGACCGTGCCCGAGGGCGCTCTCGTCACCGGGTTCGCCGTCGAGAATCGCGGCGTGCTCGTCGAGGGCGAGCTGATCGAGCGCAAGGAGGCCGCGCGCCAGTATGGGGCCGCGGCGCAGGCGGGGTACGAGCCGGCGCTGCTGGAATGGATCGACGGCCGCAGCTACCGCGCGCGCATCTACCCGGTGCTCGCGGGCGGCACGCGCCGGGTGGTCATGCGCTATCTGCAAATGCTTCCGCTGGCCGACGCGCGCTTGCGCTACTACTTTCCCATGCGCTCCGACCCGCCGGTGCGCATCGGCGAGTTCTCGCTGACCGTGGATCTGGGCAAGGCCGGCAAATCCATGGATCTGTCGACTCTCGAAGACGCGCGCATTGAGGACGGCGGCGAGCGCGTCACCATGCGCCGCTCGGGTTTCACCCCGCAGGCGGATTTTCTGCTCGAAGCGCGATTGCACGATCTGCCCCCGCCGGTGCGCGTGGCGCGCTTTGCGGCCGGGGCCGAGAGCGCGGACTTCGTGATGCTGCGCTATGTGCCCGACCTGGAATTCGCGGCGGCACCGAAGCAGCCGGGCGCGGTGGTCGTCGTGGTGGACACTTCGGCGGGCAACGACGATTCCACCCGGCAACTCGAAGTCGCGGCGGCCGAGGCCATCCTGCGCTCACTGGCCGACGACGATCGTTTTGCGCTGATGTCGCTCGACGTGCGGCCTAAGGTGCTCTATCCGGCGACCGGATTGGCCGCGGCCACCGAGGCCGAGGTGGGCAAGGCGCGCGAACTTCTGGCCGCGCATCCGCCGGGCGGCGCAACCGATCTGGGCGCCCTGTTCGACGTGGCCCTGGCTCGCCTGCACGGCGCCGAGCAGCCCGCCGTCATCTATATCGGCGACGGCCTGGCCACCTCGGGCGAGATCGGCGGCCAGCGTTTGCTGGCGGCCTTGCGCCGCAGTCTCGCCACCTCGCGCGCTCGCCTCTTCACCGTCGCGGTTGGGGGCGAGGCCAATCAGGGCTTCCTCGATGCCTTGGCTCACGCGGGCGGCGGGCGCAACTTGCGCGTGGGTACCGCCGAGGAGGCGGGCAGCCGCGCGCTCGAGCTGGTGGCCGCGCTGAAAACGCCCACCGTGACCGACTTCGAACTAGACGCGGGCGCAGGGCTCGACGAGGTCTTCACTTCGGCCGACGGCAAAGTTTCATGGGGGGGAGAGCTTATGCTGCTGGCGCGGTCGCACCACGATCTACCCGGCAAGGTGAAGGTGAAGGGCCGCTTGGGTGGCCAGGCCTTCGAGAAGACCTACAGCGTGAGCGAGGAGAATGAATCGGTGGCGGCGCTGGTGCCGCGCTTCTGGGCCGCGGCCGCCATGAATAAGATCCTGGGCGAAGTGGGCGGCGTCGACGAACAGCGCGGAACCTTGGTCAAGCTGGGCCTCGACTATGGTTTGATGACGCCGTTCACGAGTTTTCTGGCTCTGGAAAACGAGCAGGCCTATGCGGCGCAAGGGATCGCGCGCAAGCAGCAACCGGGGCGGGCGCGACTCGCCGCGAACCGGGTCGAGCCAAAGGACACGGACAGGCTCTACGCGATGAAAGGCCCAGTCGAAGAAGAGGCTAGCGAGAAGGCGCACGCACTCCGGAGCGGTAGGATGGCGGCCAAACCCATGGGACTGTCGGAGCAAGCTGCGGCCGCGGTGAGGGAGCGCGCGGTGGCTATGCCACTACCACCCGCACCCCCCATGGCGATGCCCACCGCGGAGCAGTTCGATGCCAGCGATATCGGCGAGCTCATAGGGACAGGGCGCGGCAAGCAACTGAAACGAGCCGGCCTCTCGGCCGCAAAGTCAAAGCAGCCTGCGGCGGGCAAATTGGGCGTGCTTGGTCTGAGCGCGAGGTTGGAGCCAACCTCGGCCGCCCCGCCCGAGCCATCCCGGCCGCAGTCCACGGTTGCGGCCGTGATCCCTGCGGCGTGCAGCGACACCAGCGAGCGCCCACTATTCGAGCGCGCTCTGATTTGGGACAAACGCCTGCGCACTGCTACCGAGCCGGGGGAGCTTGCCGATCGCTACCGCGCCGCCATGGCCGCCTGCGAGCTTTCAGACTGGCGGGCCGAGGCGTTGTTTTTGCGCCTGCTCGCGGGCCACATCGAAACCGAGGCCGCGGTGGCCGAGATCTTCTCCTTCCTGGCTCCGAGGCCAGAGGCGCGCTTCTACCTGGCGCGCGTGCTCTTGCGCCGCAATGCCGGCGACGCGCTGGCAGCGGCCATCGAGCAGCGCCTGTTCGGCACGCGCGTGGCCTGGGACAAGGTCGATCTCGAGCTGTCGTCGGTCGTCAATCTGGAGACGCGCGTGGCGCGCCTGAAGGACTACGTGGCGCGCGCACCCGAGGATCCCGCGGGTGGCATGCGCTTGGTGAAACTCCTGGCGCGGGCCGGGAAGGGCGATGAGGCCTTGCTCTTCTCGCGCAAGCTGAAGTCCGCGGGCCTTTTGACCCCGCGCCTGGTGCTGGCGCTCGGCGATCTGCAGGCCGATGCGGGCCAGACCGACGACGCCATTCGCACCTATTCCGAGATCGTGGAGTTCGACCCGCGCAACCTGGCCGCTCGCCAATTGCTCGGCGACGTGTTCTTGGCCCATGGCTGGTACGACCTGGCGTATGCGCAGTACCAGACCCTGGCCGAGCTGGCGCCCGAGAACCCAATGGCTCAGTTGCGCCAGGCCGCTGCGGCGGGTGGTGCCGGCCGCACCGACGAGGCCCTGCGTATCGTGCGCAAGGTAGCCCGCGCGCCGGGCAGTCCGGGCCCGTACGATCCGCGTCTGTTCGCCCGGTTGGCCGCCGCTTCGCTGATGGCGCGCCTGCTGGCCGAGCCACCGAAGGAGGTCGACGCCCACCGTCTGGCCGAGAGCATGAGCCGCGATCTGGCCGAGCTGCAGCTCTTTCAGGGGCCGGGCACGCTGGTGATTCTATCCTGGCAAGATCTGTCCGCGGATCTCATCCTGACCACGCGGGCCGGCGGCAAGGGCGAGGCCATGGCTGGCGAGGCCACCGACGCTGCCGCCGTCGGGCTTTCAGCCTTGCTCTTGCCGGCGGGCAAGAAGCTACCTGTTCAGGCCCACCTGCGCAGCGCCACAGCAGGCAAGACGCTGCCTCTGGTCGTGATCACCATCGAGCACGACGGACGGGCCTTCAAAGCTAGCCTCAAGCGCGTGGAGCTGGCGGCCGGACAAAGCGATCTCAGCCTGTAGGATTCTACAGATCGAACATCAGGCCGGCGAACCACGTGCTGTCGCCGACGTGCAACTCGCTGCCTAGGCCCAGTCCGTTGATCGCGGCATAGTCCCATTCAAAGAAGAGTGATCCGGCACCGGCCACCGCGCCTTGCTTGATGGCGCCCGTGCCAAGCGAATTCAGGCCGAGCGCCAATCCCGCGGTCACGTGCCAGCCTGGTGTGAATCCATTGTGGGAGGACTGGTCGCCGGTGGTGCCTTCCGTCCAAACCACACCATCGAGTCCGGCTTTCACGTAGGGAACCAGCGGTACGCTTCTCAGCCCGGGAAGGCCATCGGCTTTGTAGAGCGCCGAAAGTGAGAAGGGCACGAGGCGCAGACTGGTTTCGTCCCCGCTGCGGGTGATCCCGTCGGACAAGAACGCCGCCCCGGTCACCTTGTAGTAGCCGATGCGCAGTCCCAGGCCCCACGATCCGAACCCATGCCCCAGATAGCGGTCGAGTTCCACCTCGGACATCAGATGGCGTGAGGATCCAAAGGTGTCGGCGTAGGGATGAATTCCGCCACTGAACTCGCTGTCCACGGCCGGGCGATAGAGTGAGAGCCCGAATTCGAATCCCCACTCCGGTGGCATCTCGATACCAGAAGCCGAGGGATTCTTGGTCCAATCGTCGTTGCTTCTTTCTGGCACGATTTGCGCGTGGGCGGTTGCGCTGAATGCGAGGACGATAAGCGCGGCGGTCGCGAGACCCGAGCGTTTTGGGTGACGACGGCGCCTTGATCGCCAACTCCGTGCCGCGATCAGTGCCGTGGCAACGGCAATCCAGAACAGTCGCACGTGGCCCGACAGCGGCGATGGTGACAGGGCACAACCCGTGGCTGCTCCGCCGGCTTGCTTGTACTTTTCGTAAAACCCCTTGGTTGGCTCCGGCGTCGCCGCGGCTGGCGGTGAGACTGCGCTGACACCGCCGCTGGGATCGATGGCGATGACCGCGACGGTGTAGGGTGTGCCATTCACCAGCCCGGACAGGCGGACCTGCGTGGTCGTGGCGGAAACCTCGGCCGAGCAGATCTCGGTGGCGTCGGCCGGGGTGAGGACAGCGCTGCCCACGCTGCTGGTGTCGAGCCCGCAGCTTTCATAGCCCGCGGTCGATGCAGCCGTGGGAGGAGGCAAACACAGCACCTGGTAGCCCGCAACCAGGGACGTATCCTTGGGAGGCGTCCAGGTGACGAGGAGGCCTTGGTTCGCAGCTAGGGCAGTGACCGCAGTAGGTGCCGCGACCGTGGTTGTGATAACCGGGATGTCTGTGGTCGGAGCGAAGGTGAGCGCGACTCCGTCCTGCGCGAGCACGGCCCACAGCGTGGTCGACCCTGCCGTCAAATTGCCGCAGTTTACGGCCGAGCCTCCGGCCCCCGCTTGAAACACCAAGCTGCTGTCGAACTGTGGCGATGCGGCCGACTGGGATGCGGAGAAGGTCACTTGACCTAGCGAGACGCAAGAGGCTGGAGCCGTCGAGCAGTTCGCACCGAGGAGAAAATTGACCGAGACCGTCGAGTTGCCCAGGTTGGTCTGCCCGGATGACGTAAGCTGGAGCTGTGCCGAGAGTGTTGCGGGGCAGTTGCAACGATGGGCGCCGAAGAAACCGCTGAGCGCGCCTGACGTGAGCTGGCGCCACGAACTTCCATCCATGGCGTAGATGGCAAGCGCGACATCGCTCTGGGTCAGTGGCACCGTGGCCCGCGCGAGGGCGGCCGGCCAGGCGAAAGTCGCCATGAGGGTGAATACGAGGCGAAGGTGTAAAATTCTGGTGCGCCGAAGACGCGAGTTCCGGTTCTTCATGACCACGTCATCATGCCACTTCGTGGCCTAGAGTCGCCATTTCCCAACTCATCTCAGTTTCTCGACGGTGAAACCAGAGGCAGCGCATGCATCGCCACCTGCATTCAGGATTTCATGCAGTACACTATCGTGTATCACCCTTCGTTCTAGGCACGAGGAGAACCATGGCTGGCATCCAGCAAGAACCAACCGATCCAGACGAGAACACGAGCGTCGTCGTCAGGGCCGTGAGCACTTACCGACCAGAAGAGTCGGATTTGTCTCACGCCACCGACAAGAAGTACGTGTTCTCGTATTTCATCGAGATAGAAAACCGGGGATCGCGGACGGTGCAGCTGATGTCCCGCCACTGGTGGATCACGGACGCCAACCAGGACGTTCGCGAGGTCGAAGGCGAGGGTGTCGTCGGCCAGCATCCGGTCATCGCGCCAGGGCAGATCTTCACCTACTCCAGTTGGTGCGTCCTGCCCACGCCTTCGGGCTTCATGCGCGGCAGCTATTCGATGGTGGCCACCGGCGGCGAAACCCTCGACGTGCCCATCCCCACGTTCAGTCTGGCCACGCCGCACGCGCTGAATTAGCCGGCTGTCGACTTCGGCGCGGGCGTGACCCACAATAGGGGTGGGCGAAGGGAAGAATGTCATGACCAGATGTGGATTCGCATTTGCCATGTTGATCGGCGTGTCGCTCCCGTCTTCTGCGTGGGCGATTTCCCACGGGTCGTCGTGCCGGTCAGGTGCCCGTGACCAGAGCCACGCCGCGCGAACCGTGCCTGGGTGCGGCCTCTTCCAAGACCCGTGGCAAGACTGCGACGAAGATCCCTGGCAGCTCAGCTCCGGGGTTTCGTCGCGGGATACGTTCTCGGATCCTTGGCAGGACAGCGCGGATCCCTGGCAGCCTTTTGTGGCGCCGACAAGACCGGCGGCCGATGCGCGGCCGGCTCTCACTCAAGATCCCTGGCAAGTGCTTCGGGTTCAGGTCGTGAAGCGAACCAGCGCTCTGCCCGCTCGCAATGCCATCGAGGATCCTTGGCAGCCGGCGTTCGCGGATCCCTGGCAGGACAACGTCGAAGATCCCTGGCAGTAGCGCTTAAACAGCCTTCCGGGGCATGGATCCGGGCCAGTGAAGAGTTCGTCTGCAGGCAACATTTTCGAGCTGCATCCGATACACTGCCATGGTGCAGTTGGTGATCGCAGAAAAGCCGTCCGTGGCGCGCGACTTGGCGCGCGTGCTCGACGTGCGTCCGTCGGGCAAGGGCTGTTTCGAAGGCAAGGAGCGGGTCATCACCTGGTGCATCGGCCATCTGGTCGAGCTGGACGAGCCTGCGAGCTACGATGGACGCTGGAAGGCGTGGCGCATGGACACGCTGCCCATGGTGCCGGCGGAATTCAAGCTGCGGGCCGTGCCGACGACGCGCGACCAGCTTCGCTCGGTGTGCGATCTGCTGCGCGACAAGCGCTTCACCGAGGTCATCAATGCTTGCGACGCCGGCCGCGAGGGCGAGCTCATCTTTCGCTACGTCTATCAGCTCGCGGGCAGCCGCATCCCCATCCGACGGCTGTGGATTTCGTCGCTGACCGACGAGGCGATTCGCAAGGGTTTCGCGGCGCTGCGGCCCGGCCGCGACATGGAAGCCCTGGCCGATGCGGCCCGTTGCCGGTCGGAAGCCGATTGGCTGGTGGGGCTGAACGCCACCCGCGCGGTGACCATCCGGCATCGCCGGGGCGACAGCTCGACGCTGTTTTCCATCGGCCGGGTGCAGACGCCGACGCTGGCCATTCTGGTCGAACGCGAAAAGCAAATTCGCGCCTTCGTTGCGCAAGATTTTTGGCTGCTCAAGGGGGAATTCACGACCGGTGGCGGCGCGAAGTTCCCGGCCACTTTTGCCTTGGGGAAGACCAATCGTTTTGCCAATGCCGCGCTGGCCGAGACGGTGCGGGAGCGGGATCGCGAACACGGTGCCGCCTCGGATCCGCAAGGGCCGGTGGTGGAAAGCCTCAAGCAAAGCAAGACGCGCGAGCCGCCGCCCTTGCTCTTCGATCTGACGTCTCTGCAGCGCACGGCCAACAAGCGCTTCGGCCTTTCGGCCAAGGCCACCCTGGAGGCCGCGCAGGCGCTCTACGAGCGGCACAAGATCCTCACCTATCCGCGCACCGATTCGCGCCATCTGTCCAGCGACATGGTAAAGGAAATGGAACGTATCGTGGGCGGCGTGGGGAAGATCGCGGACTACGCCGGTTTCGCCCGCGTGCTACTCGAAAATCCGCCGCGCGCGAGCAAGCGCCTGTTCGACGACAGCAAGGTTTCCGACCACCACGCCATCATTCCCACGGGAAAAGCGGTCGATCCGAAATCGCTGGGGCGCGACGAGCAGCGCATTTTCGACTTGGTCGTGCGCCGGTTCCTGGGGGCGTTTTATCCCGACGCCGAATTCGCGCAGACCGAAGTCGTCGTGCGCGTGGGATCCTATGTGGACGAAAAGCCGGCGCCATCTGCGGAAGAGCCGGCGGCCATTGCCACGCTGCCACCGCCCCCTGATCGCTTCCTCGCGCGCGGGCGCGTGCGCACGGTCGCGGGTTGGCAAGAGGTAGCTGGCTTCGGTGACGATGCCGACGAAAAGGCCGGCAAGAAGGGCAAGAAGAAGGACGAGGACGAAGACGAAAGCGCGACCTCGCTGTTGCCGCCCCTGATCGAGGGCGAGCGGCTGGCTGGCGATTTCGCGACAGTGGCCAAGAAGACCAAGCCGCCCACGCGCCACACCGAAGCGACCTTGCTGTCCGCCATGGAAAACGCGGGCAAGATGGTCGACGACGAGGAAATGCGCGCGGCCATGAAAGACAGCGGCCTCGGCACGCCGGCCACGCGCGCGGCCATCATCGAGACCTTGCTCAAGCGCGCCTTTGTGTTGCGCGAGGGAAAACATCTGGTGCCCACCCCCATGGGCATCGGACTCATCGAGGCGCTGCCGGTGCAGAACCTGGCCTCGCCCGAGTTGACCGGCAACTGGGAGGCGCGACTCGCGCGCATTGCACGCGGGCAGGAACAGCGCGCGGTCTTCATGGCGGACATCGCTGCTTACGTGAATGAGGTTGTGGACGCCATCCGCGCGGCGGCGCCCATGGCGGACGTGCCCCTGGCGGCGCAGAAGCCGCCGGCAGGGAAGGGCGCGCACAAGCCGCGCCGCAAGACCAAGAGAGCCCAGTCCGCTCCGAGCGCGGTGCATGTCCCCAGCCAGAGCATCGCGGATCTGGTTTGTCCCGTGTGCAAACAAGGGCCGATCATTGCCGGCAAGCGTGGCTGGGGCTGCAGCCGCTGGCGCGAGGGCTGCAAATTCGTGGTGTGGTTCGAGGCCGATGGCAAGCGGCGCAGCGAGGCCGACTTGCGCGCCATCGTGAATGGCTAGTCTACGGGCAAGTCGTGGGCGTGCTCAGCTGATTGCGGATACCGGCAATCGTTGTCCCCCAGCTACTGTTGGGATTGTATTGCGCGATGGAAACCACGCCGTCGGCGATGCGGTTGTTGATGTTGGCCACGACATCCCAGGCGGCATCATGTCCGGCGGAGCCGCCGTTCGCGCCGTAGCCGGTGTCGGCCAGGATGGGTTTGCCGGACGCCTGTCGAAGCCCCGCCCAGGTCATGTTGTTGGCGGTTCGAATCTTGGCTGTGTTGGCATTGGTGCCGCCGCCAGAGGTGTTGACAAATGTGAAAAGCGACATGTCGAAGTTGCCGAAGTACTGTGCGCCATTGTCGGAACCGTTGTTGGGCGCCACCCACGGCGAGACATCGAGTGAGAAGTACGCGTTAGGCAAACTGGATTTCAGGGCAGCCACGATTTCGCCCATCTTCTGACCCGCTTGGACCGTGGTCCACGGTTGGGTCTGGCCGCCACCCGTGTACTGGAACCAATCCGGCTCCATTTCGAAAATAATGGGACGAGTCGTGCCGTAGCACTGGGCATATCCATCCGAGTAGCTCTTGTAGGCGTTGACAATCTTTGTCCAATCCTGCGTGGCGTATTGCGCCCCGTATTTGCACAAATTGCCGCCGATGCAGCCACTGACATTGCAATCGCACAATTGGTGATCTCTCTTCACGTTGCCTGCCACGACATAGGCGACCACCACCGGCACCAGTGTTGAAAGCGCGCCCGCCGCTTCTCCGTCGAGAAAGGACGGCTCGGTGCTGGCCTCGTCACACACATAGCCTTGGTCGAAAGACGCTCCCAGCATCCAACCTGGGGTGAAGTAGTCGAGCTGGGCGATCAAGGTCGTTCCGGCGCTCTTGGCTTGGGAATCGATCGTTCCGAAATGGAAACGGCATGGGTTGAAGACGACATCCTCCGGGCCGCTCGATCCATCGTAGGTGCCATCGTAGGTGGTGCTGCCGACGGTCAACGATCCGCTGGTGGTGGTTGGGTCCGCCTGACCAGGAATCGCAGGGCTCGTGCTGCTGTCCACGCAAGCCACCCAAAGCAGGCAAAAAGCTCCAGAAAGCAGACAACTCTGGAGGGCGACGGACCAATTCTTCATGAACGATACTCCTCTGGCGTGTGAGCGCGGCGATTGCCGCTCGGTTGATGTGCGCAGTAGGCACAGCTGCACCAACGCGGTGGGCGGCTCAAGAAATTTGGGACTGGGCAGCGGTTGAAATGTTGCCGAGGGCCACCGGTGGATCTCGAAATCGAGCGAATCCTGCGTGGGCGGGCTAGAATGCCACGCGTGCTCTTCCCATCACCTACTTCCATTGCAGGCGGTCGCACACGTGCATGAGCTGTCCATCGCGTCGGCGATTTTGGATCGCGCGAGGGCCGCGTCGGAAGACAATGGCGGCGCGCGCGTGACCAAGATTGGATTGCGCATCGGCGAGATCTCGGGCGTGGAGGCGGACGCGCTGACGTTTGGGATCGAAGCGCTTAGCAAGGACACGCCCTTGCAGGGCGTGGTCCTGGAGGTCGAGCTATGCAAGCGCAGGCAGCGCTGCACGACCTGTGCGGCCGAGTTCGAGCCCGAAGGGTTCTCCACGAGCTGCCCGACCTGCCACGGCGACCGCAGCGAGTGCATCGCGGGCAAAGAGCTCGATGTGATGTTTCTTGAGCTAGAGGATCCCCCATGCGCGTAGACGTTGAAGAGAAGGTTTTGAGCGAGAACGACAAGCTGGCGGTGAGGCTGCGCGAACGCTACCGCGAACACAAGGTGTTCTGCGTAAACCTGATCAGCTCGCCAGGGTCGGGCAAGACCGCGCTGCTCGAACGCACGCTCGAAACCTTGCCCAAGACGGCCAGGGTCGCGCTGCTGACCGGCGACCTACAAACCGAAAACGATGCTCGGCGCCTGGCCAAGGCCGGCTTTCCGGTCAAGCAGATCACCACCGGCGGCACCTGCCACCTCGACGCCAGCATGATCATCAAGGCCCTCGCCGACTGGGATCTCGACGCTATCGACGTTCTCTTCGTCGAGAACGTGGGCAATCTCGTGTGCCCCACCAGCTACGACCTGGGCGAGCACGCCAAGATCGTCCTGCTCAGCGTGACCGAGGGCGAGGACAAGCCGCTCAAATACCCTGCGATTTTTGCCGTTTCCGAGCTGTGCATCATCAACAAGGTCGACCTTCTGCCCTACGTACCGTTCGATCTTGCCCAGGCCATCGCCAACGCGCGCCAGGTTCATCCTGGCATGGAGGTGGTGGAAACCAGTTGCACGAAGGTGCAGGGCCTGGATGCGTGGCTGGCTTGGATCGAACGGCGACGCAAGCAGGCCATGCAAGACTGAACCGCGAAAGGACGTGAACCATGGCGAGGACAAAACAGACGGCGCTGGTGACGGGCGCCTCGGCCGGGATCGGGCGCGAGCTGGCGCGGCTTGCGGCGAAGGATGGCCATGACCTGGTGCTGGTGGCGCGACGGCGCGAGCGACTGGAGGAGCTGGCCGCAGAGGTTACCGCGGCCCACGGCGTACAGGTCACGGTCGTCGCTTCCGACCTATCCGAACGAGCCGCGCCAGCGGACATCGCCGAGCGCCTTCGCGCTGCCGGGACGCGGATTGACTTTCTGATCAACAATGCCGGCTTCGGCACCTGCGGGCCATTTTCGCAAGCGATCCTCGATCGCGAAGTGGAAATGATCCACCTCAACATCCGGGCACTGGTTCAGTTGACCCATCTGTTTTTGCCCGACATGCTCGCGCGAAAGAGCGGCCGTATTCTGAATGTGGCCTCGGTCGCCGGCTTCGTTCCGGGCCCGTACATGGCCACCTACTACGCGAGCAAGGCCTTTGTGATCAGTTTCACGGAAGCGCTCGCCGCCGAGTTGCTGGGGACAGGCGTCACTATCACGGCTTCGTGCCCCGGCCCGACCGGGACGGAATTCGCCACCGTGGCCAAGAACGACAAGACCAAACTTTTCCAACGCAATGTCGCTGACGCTGCGCCAGTAGCCCTGCACGCCTACCGCGCCATGATGGCGGGCAAGGTGGTGTCCATCCCCGGTCTGATGAACAAGTTGATCGCGCAATCCACCCGGCTGTCTCCGCGTGCCTGGCTGCGCGCCATCTCCGCGCGGCTCAATAGCAAGCGCAAGTAGGCTTAGCAGATCCTCGGCAGCTGCTCCCCGCTGTGCATGTCGAGGATACGCTTGGTTCCGATGCGGCTTTGCAGGGTGACCAGTGCGGCGGGTGATTCGGACACGGCGCCGATGCGCACGGCGGTTGCCGAAACGGGGTGGCCACGCAGGATCTGTAAAGCGCGCTCGGCTTGCGCGCCGGGAACGAAGGCGACGAAGCGGCCTTCGTTGGCCAGGTAGAGCGGGTCGAGGCCAAGGATCTCGCACGCGCCACACACGTTTTCCTCGATGGCGATGTCGCGTTCGCGAATGCCCACGTGCAAGCGGCTGGATTCGGCGATTTCGATCAAGGTGGTGGCGAGGCCGCCTCGGGTCAGGTCGCGCAGGCAATGAACTTCGATGCCCGCGGCGAGCAGGGCGAGTACAGGATCGGGCAGCGGCGCGCAGTCGGTTTCGATGGTGGTCTCGAATTGCAGGCCTTCGCGCACGGCCATGATGGCCACGCCGTGGCGGCCGACATCGCCACTGAGCAAGATCGCGTCGCCAGGCCGTACGCTGGTGGGCGCAATGACGAGATCGTGCTCGACGATGCCGATGCCCGCGGTGTTGACGAACAGGCCGTCGCCCTTGCCGCGGTCCACGACTTTGGTATCGCCCGTGACGATGTTGACCTTGGCGGCCTTCGCGGCATGGGCCATGGAGGCCACCACGCGCTCCAGCGTCGAGATGGGCAATCCTTCCTCTAGTATGAAACCGGCCGAAAGGCAGAGCGGGCGCGCGCCACACATGGCCAGGTCGTTCACTGTGCCGGTGACGGCGAGGGTGCCGATGTCGCCGCCAGGAAAGAAGAGTGGGTGCACGACGTAGGAATCCGTCGTGAAGGCCAGCCGGCCCTTGTCGATCTTCATCACGGCGCCGTCGTGGCGTGACTCCAAGGGCTGGTTGCCGAACGCGGGAATGACGACGCGTTCGAGCAGGCTGTGCATCATGCGACCGCCGCCGCCATGGGCGAGGGTGACGAAATCCTGGTTGGTGATGGGGGCGGGGCAACTGACCATGAAAGGCAGATCGGACTTGTCGGCCATGCTCAGCTCCGTTTTTCGGCGGCAATCGAGGTTTGTTCGTGCCTTCGGTATTGGTAGTAGGCGGCGCACGCGCCCTCGCTGGAAACCATGGTGGCGCCGAGCGGCCGCTCGGGCGTGCAGCGCGTGCCGAAGGCTGGGCATTCTTGCGGCTTCTTCACCCCACGCAGGACCTGCCCGCTGATGCACTCGGAATCCTCGTCGACGTGGTAGCCGGCGACCCCGAAGCGCGCTTCCGCATCGTAGGCCGCGAATTCCTCGCGCAGGCTGTAACCGCTGTTGGGGATCTCTCCCACGCCGCGCCACTTGCGCGCGACCACCCGGAAAACCCTCGCCATCAGTTCTTGCGCCGGGCGGTTGCCTTCCCGTTGCACCGAGCGGGCGTACTGATTCTCGACCTCGGCGCGGCCCTGTTCGAGCTGCTCCACGCACATCAAGATGCCTTGCAGAATGTCGACGGGCTCGAACCCGGTAACCACGATGGGGACGTGATATTTGCGTGCCAGCGGCAGGTATTCCTCGAAGCCCATCACGGTGCACACGTGCCCGGCGGCCAGGAATCCCTGCGTGCGATTGTCCGGCGCGCTGAGAATGGCCTCGATGGCAGGCGGCACCAGCACGTGCGACACTAAAACGGAGAAATTTGGGATCTTTTGCGCCTGGGCCTGGAATACCGCCATGGCATTGGCCGGCGCGGTGGTCTCGAAGCCCACGGCGAAGAACACAACCTGGCGAAGGGGATTGTCGCGCGCGATCTTCAAGGCATCGAGCGGCGAATAGACGATGCGCACGTCGGCGCCCTTGGCCTTGACCGAGAATAGATCCCCGCCGCTGCCAGGCACTCGCAACATGTCGCCGAACGAGCAGAAGATGACCTCGGGGCGGGCCGCGATCTGCAGCGCCTTGTCGATGAGTTCGAGCGGCGTCACACACACCGGGCAGCCGGGTCCGTGCAGCAAGGTGATGTACTTGGGCAGAAGCTCGTCGATGCCGTACTTGACGATGCTGTGGGTTTGGCCGCCACATACCTCCATGATCGACCACGGCTTGGTGGTGATGCGCGCGATGGTTTGAGCTAGGCTCTCGGCCTTGGCTTGGTCGCGGTACTCGTCGACGAACTTCACGGTTTTTCCTCTAGCTCGCCGAGCTCGCCGATCTGGCGGAAGTACTCCAGGGTTTGCGCGGCCTCGGCCTCGTCGACCACGCTGATGGCAAAGCCCGCGTGCACGAGTACGTAGTCGCCGACCTTGGCCTCGGGCACGAAGGTCAGGCAGGCTTCTTTGCTGACGCCACCAAAGCTGACCGTGCCCGTGCGCGAGGTGTCGCTGCCGCTGACGTCGAGGATCTTTCCCGGAACCGCAAGACACATGATCAATCCTTTCGGGATTCGCTTTGAAGCTGGGCTGCCGTGATCTGCCCCAGCGAAATGCCGCCGTCGTTGGGCGGGACGCGCTGGTGCCAGTACGGACGATACCCCGCGCCGAGCAGACGCGACACCATGCGCTCGGTCAAGTAGCGGTTCTGGAAGCACCCGCCGCTCAGCACGACGTTCTTCTCGCCGATCTGCGCCGCCGCGTCGACGGCCATGTCGACCAGGGTGTTGTGGAAACGTGCCGATGCGATCGCCGGATCCGTCGCTGGCTCTGCGAGCACGGCGCGCACCGCCGACTCCCAATCGAGCAGTAGGACATCGCCTTCGCTTCGGATGACATAAGGATAGGAATTGTCCTCTTTCGCGCCTGCCAAGGCAAACTCCAGTTCCATGGCGGCCTGGCCTTCGAAGCTGGCCACCTGGCGCAGGTTCAGAAACGATGCGAAGGCGTCGAACAGCCGGCCCGCGCTGGTGGTGATCGGCGCGTTCAGACGCTGGCGCAGCATGGTTTGAAGGGTCTTGAGTTCGGCGGTCGAGAACGCATGCACCGGAGGCACATCGAGGTTGAAAGCCTGGTCGCCGAAAATCTCGTAGAGAATCGCCAGCGCCATGCGCCTGGGTTCGCGCACCGCTTTGGCGTTGCCAGGCAACCGGAATGGCCGCACATGCGCGACCCGGTGAAAGCCAGCGCTGGTCACGTGCAAGATCTCGCCGCCCCAGACGGTGCCGTCGCTGCCCATGCCACTGCCATCCCACGCGATCCCCAGCGCGGGCGGGCACAGATGGTTCTCCGCCATGCACGAAAGGATGTGGGCGTGGTGGTGCTGGACCCTGACCAGCGGCAGTCCCGAACGTTCGGCGTGCTGGGTCGAGAGATAGTCCGGGTGCAGGTCGCAGGCGATGCTCGTCGGTGCGAAATCGTAAAGGCTTTGAAATGCGCGGATCGTCGACAGGAATGCCTGATACGATCCCTCGGTTTCCAGATCGCCGAGGTGTTGGCTGATGAAGACCTGCGAACCGACCGCGGCGGCGATGGTGTTCTTCTGGTGTCCGCCCACGGCAAGTACCGGCGCAAGCTCGCGGTCGACGGAAATGGGCAGCGGGGCGAACCCACGGGCGCGGCGAAGCACCAATTCGCGTCCGCACACCTCGCGCACGACGGAATCGTCCACGTGGCGCAAGATGGGCCGGTCGTGAACGAGGAAGACGTCGGCGATGCCGTGCAGGCGTAGGGCCGCCTCGTGCTCGTCGGTGCAGATGGGCTCTTCGGAAAGGTTGCCGCTGGTGGCGACCACTGGGAAACCGAGTTCGCGCAACAGTAGATGATGGAGCGGCGTACCCGGCAGCATCACGCCCAGGGTTGGATTTCCTGGGGCCACAGCGGCGGCGATGTCGCTTGCGCCGGGCGAGCGCCGAAGCAGAACGATGGGACACTCAGGCGAACGCAGCAGGCGTCGCTCGACGTCCGACGCCGAGCAGGTGTACAGAGCGTGCTCGAAGCTTGGCGCCATGAGCGCGAAGGGTCTCTCCTCGCGTCGCTTGCGAGCGCGCAGGGCTTGCACGGCGTTCTCGTTGCGCGCGTCCACCATCAGGTGAAATCCCCCCAGCCCCTTCACGGCGGCGATTTTTCCCTCGCGAATCGCGCTGGCTGTCGCTACCAGCGCTTCGTGCGCGCGGGCGATCTCGACACCGTCGCCGTTCCACAGAGCAAGCTGCGGCCCGCAGGTTGGGCAGGCGTTCGGCTGCGCGTGAAAACGCCGATCCGCCGGATTGTGGTACTCGCGCGTGCATTCCGCGCACATCGCGAATCGACTCATGGTGGTGGCCGCGCGGTCGTAGGGCAGGGACGCGATGATGCTGAAACGCGGTCCACAGTTCGTGCAGTTGGTGAAGGGATAGTGGTAGCGGCGATTGCTCGGGTCCAAGATGTCGGCCACGCACTGGGGACACGTGGCTAGGTCGGGCATCACCAGGGCGCGCTTCTCGCCACCCGTGCTGGCGCGGATCTCGAACTCTGCGTAGCCGGCGGGATCAAGAAACGTCGCTTCCAGACTCTGGATGAGCGCGATCTCCGGCTTGTCGCTTTCGAGGCGACGCACAAACACGCGCACCACCGGGTCAGGGCCTTCGACCTCGACAAAGACGCCGGCCGCCGAGTTGTTCACATAGCCGCGCAAGCCGAGTTCTCGCGCCAACCTGTACACGAAGGGCCGGAAGCCAACGCCCTGCACGGCGCCGCGAACGGCGACGTGCACGCGGATAGCGTCCTGGGCGAGTGGGGGATTGGGCGCCACGCGGTTCAATCTACCTCAAGATGGACGCGAGTCTGGTCAATCCGCTCAGGTGATGGGTCGCCATCGGCGCTCGGACTAGTGTACTTCGACTTCGCGCAGAATTGCCGTCCATGTCCGTGGCTTTGGGGCGCGAACAACGCCCGTGCACATTATTTCTCCGTCGAGAAAAAAAGATCATCAGGGGACTTGCCAAACCGGATCCGATTCGTTACTTTTTTCACGCGCGCAGTGCTTGCGCCATGGATCGTGGCTACGAGTAGTTCTAGTTTGGGTTTCGTGTAGTACCGATTGTTTGAGAAACTAGCTCGAATCGCGAAGCGGCAGGAACGGTGTTCCTGGCGGGGTTCGTGACGGTCGTCCGACTCGACAAGAGTCAGAAGCAGGAAGGGCCATGGCAGACAACTCCGATGTCAGTAGGCAGATCTGCGAGAAGTTCGGCAACGACAAGGGCCGGCTGATGGACATCCTCTTGAGTGTCCAGGCGGAAGTCGGATGCATCGCCTCCGGCGCTCTGGACCACATCGCAAAATCCCTATCGATAAGCAGGGTCGAGGTCGAGAGCGCGGCCACGTTCTACGCCTTTTTCTCGCCCGAGCCGCGCGGGCGATTCGTGATTCGCCTGTGCAACGACATTATCGACCAGATCAAGGGCATGGATCGCATCGCGGCGGCATTTTGCGCCGAGCTGGGCATCGATTTTGGACAAACCACGGCCGACGGGTTGTTTTCCCTCGAATACACGCCGTGCATCGGCATGTGCGATCAGGCGCCAGCGTTGCTCATCAACCACAAGGTGGTTACGCGGGTGTCGACGGACATGGTGCACGAGATCGTGCAAACGCTGCGTGCGACCAAAAACCTTGAGCAGCTCAAACTCACGCTTGGCGACGGCAATAACGGTCATCCTCTTGTGCGTTCGATGGTGGTCAACAATTTGCGCGAGCCCGGCGCGGTGGTGTTCGCGCCTGCAACGCCCGGGGTGGCGCTGCAGCGAGCGCTGTCCGAGCAGCCCGTGGAACTCATCAAGATCGTCAAGGCGTCGCGCCTGCGTGGGCGCGGCGGGGCCGGTTTCCCGACCGGAATGAAGTGGGAATTCACCCGCGGCGCCGCCGGCGACCGCAAATTCGTAGTGTGCAATGCCGACGAGGGCGAGCCCGGCACGTTCAAGGATCGCGTGATTCTGACTGAGGCCGCGGGCCTGATGTTCGAGGGCATGACCATCGCCGGCTATGCCATCGGCGCCAGCGAGGGCATCGTCTACCTGCGCGGCGAGTACGCCTACCTGCTGCAATTCCTGGAGGATATCTTGGCCAAGCGGCGCGCGGCTGGTCTGCTCGGCCGCGACGTTCTTGGCAAGTCGGGATTCAAGTTCGACATCCGGATTCAGCTTGGTGCCGGCGCCTACGTGTGCGGCGAAGAAACCGCGCTACTCAGCTCGTGCGAAGGCAAGGCTGGCGATCCCAAGACCCGGCCGCCGTTTCCGGCGCAAAAGGGCTACCTCGGCATGCCGACGGTCATCAACAACGTCGAAACCTACTGTGCCGTGGCTCGCATCATCGAAAATGGTCCGGGCTGGTTCACCTCGATGGGCACGCCGGGCAGCGCGGGGACCAAGGTGTTCAGCGTGTCGGGCGATTGCGGCAGCCCCGGTGTCTACGAACTCCCATTCGGTATCACGGTCAACGATCTGCTAGCGCGCGTGGGTGCAACCGATGCGCAGGCCGTGCAAGTCGGCGGCGCCTCTGGTCGCATGATCGGGCCGGCGGAATTCGGGCGCAAGCTCTGCTTCGACGACCTCGCCACCGGCGGTTCGGTGATGGTGTTCGGCGCGCAACGGGACGTGCTCGCGATCGCCAACGCTTTCATGGAGTTCTTCGTCGAGGAAAGCTGCGGCTACTGCACACCTTGCCGGGTGGGCACCAGCCTGCTCCGCGAACGGCTCGGCCGCTTTCTTGCCGGCAACGCGGATCTGGCGGACATCGACTACCTGGAAAAGACGGGCAAGAGCGTGAAAACCGCCAGCCGGTGTGGTCTTGGGCAAACCGCCGCAAACCCCGTGCTGGGTACGATTCAGAGCTTCCGCAAGGAATACGAGCGCAGGGTCAAGAGCAACGGAAGCGTGTTCCTGTCCTCGTTCGATCCCAGCAAGGCTGTGGCTGTGGCGGCGGGCATGGCGGGGCACGGGTCTGAATACTTCGGAACCCAGAAAGGCGGAGTGTAGCCATGGGCGACAAGGTCACCTTCACCGTCGCATTTACAATCGACGGCAAAGACGTACAGGGCGAGCAGGGCCAAACCATCCTGCAAGCTGCGGCACTGTCGGGTATCTACATCCCGCACCTGTGCGCCATGAAAGGTCTGACCCCTTGGGGCAGCTGCCGCGTGTGCACCGTGCTGGTCAACGGCCGCCCGCAGGCAGCCTGCACCATGCCCATCACCGACGGCATGGTGGTGGAAAGCGAGACCGCGGAACTCAAGGATCTGCGCAGTAGCCTGGTGGAGATGCTCTTCGTCGAAGGCAACCACTACTGCATGTTCTGCGAGAAGAGCGGCAACTGCGAGCTTCAGGCCACGGCCTATCGTCTTGGCATCCTGTCGCCGCGCCACCACTACATGTTCCCGACGCGCAAGGTGGACGCCAGCCATCCCGATGTGATGCTGGACTTCAACCGCTGCATCCTGTGCGCGCGCTGCATTCGCGCCTCGCAGGAACAAGACGGCAAACACGTGTTTCAGTTCATCCAGCGTGGCGCGCACAAGCGCATTGGCGTCAACGCCGCGAATGGCGCCGGCGGAACCAACCTGAGCGTGACCGACAAGGCCGCCGAGTCGTGTCCCGTCGGCTGCATCATCAAGAAGCGCGTGGGCTTCGCGGTGCCCGTGGGACAGCGCATGTACGATCAGAACCCCATTGGCAGCGAAATCGAGTCGCGCAAAGCGGTCACCCGGTAGGTAGCATCATGGCAAACAAACCCAAGTTGGCGACCGTTTCCCTCGCAGGCTGCTTCGGCTGTCACATGTCGGTGCTCGACATCGACGAGCGCATCCTCAAGCTGATCGAACTCATCGAGTTCGATCGCTCGCCCATCAACGACATCAAGAAAATCGAGGGCCGCTGCGCGGTCGGCATCGTCGAGGGCGGCTGTTGCAACGAAGAGAATGTCCACGTTCTGCAGCACTTCCGCGAGCACTGCGATGTGCTGATTTCGACCGGCGACTGTGCCACCATGGGCGGCATCCCGGCCCTGCGCAACACCATCCCGCTCAAGGAGTGTTTGGAAGAGGCGTATCTCAAGGGCCCAACGGTGTACAACCCGCGCGGAAAAATCCCGAACGATCCCGAGATCCCGCTCTTGCTTGACAAGGTCTATCCCTGCCACGAGGTGGTCAAGATGGACTACCACCTGCCCGGGTGCCCGCCCTCGGCGGAGACGATCTGGCAAGCCCTGGTGGCGCTACTGACGGGGAAACCCATCGCGCTGCCCTATGAACTCATCAAGTACGACTGAGCCTTTAGCGGACAATAGGAGAAGGAAATTCCTATGAGCGTTGCCAAGCGAATCGTCATCGAGCCCGTCACCCGGGTTGAGGGACACGGGAAGGTCGTCATCCTGCTCGACGAGAACAAGAAGGTCATCCAGGCCCGCCTGCACGTGGTCGAGTTCCGCGGCTTCGAGCGCTTCATCCAGGGGCGGCCGTTCTGGGAGGTTCCGGTGCTGGTGCAGCGTCTGTGCGGCATCTGCCCGGTCAGCCACCACCTGGCCGCGGCCAAGGCCATGGATCGCATTGTGGGCGGCGAAAACCTGACGCCGACCGCGGAGAAGATACGCCGACTGATGCACTACGGGCAGATGTACCAATCGCACGCCCTGCATTTCTTCCACCTGGCGTCGCCGGATCTCCTGTTCGGGTTCGACGCCCCCGTCGCCATCCGCAATGTCATCGGTGTGGCCGGCAAGTTCCCGGATCTGGTGGTGCAAGCCGTGCTCATGCGCAAGTACGGTCAGGAGATCATCAAGGCCACGGCAGGAAAGAAGATCCACGGTACAGGCGCTATTCCCGGCGGCGTAAACAAGAACCTGTCCATCGCCGAGCGCGACGTCTTTCTCAAGGACGTGGATCAGCATCTTGCGTGGGCCAAGTCCGCGGTCAAAATCGCCAAGGACTACACCGTCGCGAATCTCGCTAAATTGGCGCCTTTCGGTTCATTTGACTCGAACCACTTGTCACTGGTCCGTGCCGACGGCGCCATGGATCTCTACCACGGCAACTTGCGCGCCATCGACGCCCAGGGCGCGACCATCTTCGACCAAGTGGATTACCAAAGGTACATCGACTTCATCGCCGAGGAAGTGCGCGACTGGTCGTACATGAAGTTCCCCTTCATCCGCTCGATCGGCCCGGAAAAGGGCTGGTACCGCGTGGGGCCACTGGCGCGCCTCAACACCGCGACCTTCATCGATACGCCCCTGGCCGAGGTCGAGCGCAAGGAATTCCGCAAGGTCACGGCGGACAAGCCCAACAACGTGACTATGGCCTATCACTGGGCGCGCATGATCGAACTGCTTCATTCGATCGAGAAGATCCAGGCGTTGCTCAATGACAAGGATTTGCAAGGCACGGATCTGGTGGTCAAGGGCGAGCGGCGCGAAGTGGGCATTGGGCTCATCGAGGCACCGCGCGGAACCTTGTTCCACCACTACAAGGTGGACAAGAACGACCTGGTCACCTCGGCAAATCTCATCGTCTCGACCACCAACAACAACGAGCCCATGAACCGGGCCGTGGCCAAGGTGGCACAGGATCATCTGCAGGGCGTGGAGATCACCGAGGGCTTGCTCAACCACGTCGAGGTAGCCATACGCGCCTACGATCCTTGCCTGTCGTGCGCCACCCATGCGCTCGGCCAGATGCCGATGGAAATGACCGTGCTGGATCACCAGGGCCAGATCCTCGATCGGAAGAGCAGGGGATGAACAACGCCACCCCAACAATCCTGCTCTACGGCTTCGGCAATCCGGCCCGCGGCGACGATGGCCTCGGGCCGGCGCTTGCTGCCGCGATCGAGGAACTTGGCATTCCCAATATCGCGGTGGATGCCAACTACCAGTTGACCGTGGAAGACGCGGCCGAGATTGCCGGGTATGATGCCGTCGTGTTTGCTGACGCCGCCACCCAGGGATCCACGCCCTTCTGGTTTTCGCGCGTCGACGACACAACCGTCAAACGCGTGGGCAATTCGATCGGCAGCATCGGATGGACCAGCCACAGCGTCAGCCCGGCCCAGGTCGTGGCCCTAGCTCGTGACCTTTTTGCCAGCAAGGTCGCGGCCTACGCGCTCGGCATCCGCGGCTACGAGTTTGGCGATTTGGACGAGGCCTTGTCCTCGCGTGCGATTGATAACCTGACAGAGGCCGTGACGTTCGCCCGCAAGGCGCTCGTCGAGCGCCAGTTTGAACACTACGTGCAGGAATTTGGCCCCCCCGCTGCCGGCGATGCTACCGGCGGCACAACCTGGAAGGCGTAACCATGAGAGATGGAAAACACCTCATCCTTTGTGTCGATGACGATGCCGATCTTCTCGACCTGCTGCGCATGCAACTGGAGAAGGGCGGCTACGCGGTCGAGGCGGCGTTCTCTGCTGAAGAAGGCTTGGCCAAGTTCAAGCAGGTCAACCCCGACCTCCTTATTCTTGATTTGATGATGGAGGAGATCGACGCCGGAACGAATCTCGTCAAAGAGCTGAAACTTGCCGGAAATCAGGCGCCGATTCTCCTGCTCAGTTCCATGGGTGACCAATTGAATCTCTCGACTGGGTACCGCGAACTCGGCCTGGATGCCGTGTTTCAAAAGCCGGTCAACGCCGAGGCGCTGCTTCGAACCATCAAGGCCAAACTGACGAAATAGCGCTTGCGCCGGGGTGTTATCCGGCGGACAACCCCAAGGATGGAATCCAGGACTAGCGAGGCCCTGATTCTTACACACAGCCTGTTGCTGGGGGAGCGGCTGTATCTTTTCGCCCGGCTGCGTTTCCTGGCCGCCGCGGGCATCCTGATAGGTGCTCTCTTCGCCACCTATGTGGTGGGCATCCGGGGGCTTAATCTGTTGGCGCTGACCGGGGCGGCCGTGTTCCTGGCGGCCTTCAATGTCTGGGTATTCCTCTCGGTCCGTCCCCACCGCCGACAAAGCGATGGAAAAGCATCCCACCGCCGTCTGGTTTGGGTAGCTCACCTTTCGATCCTCCTCGATTACCTGGTGCTGACCTTTGCCATCTGGTCGGTGGGTGGGGCCAAGTCGCCCTTCTTGGCGTTCTATCTGCTTCACGCCATCCTCTCGGCGGTGCTGCTGTCTCGCCGAGCGGCCTACGGTCTTGCCACGGTAGGGTACTTGCTCCTGGCCGGTCTGGTACTTGGCGAATGGTCCGGGGCAATCCCCAGGCACCGGCCACTTGGGGCGGTACCTGGCGGAAGCGAAGGGGAGTTTTCGGTGGTGCTGACGGTGCTTTTTGTCTATGCCCTGCTCACCGTTCTCACCGCAGTTCTGACCACGGGTATTGTCAGGCTTTTGCGCCAGAACGAACAAGGTTTGCGCGAGGCCAGTGATCGCCTGGAACGCTTGGCGGACATGCGGCGCTCCTTTCTCCACGTTGTCTTGCACGACCTTCGCAGTCCTGTCGGCACGGTGGTCACCATGCTTGAAGGTCTAGGCAACGGCATCGACGGTGAGCTGGGCGAGGCTGCGAAGAAGCGGGTGGCCAGGGCGGGGGAGAAACTGCGCGGCGTTCTCGATCTGCTGCGCGGTTTGCGCGTTCTGGCCGATCTGGAAACCGAGCGGCTCGAGAGTCTGATGGCGCCCGTGGATATGCTGGCAACGGTTCGCGCTGCGGTGGAAGATCAAGCGGATGCCGCGGAACAACGGGGACAACGTCTGCAAATCGAACTGCCGGCAACGCTGCCGTCCATTCATGGCGTGGAGCGCTTGCTGCGTGAGGCGGTGGCGAACTACCTGACAAATGCCATCAAATACGCAGATCCCACTGGCCCGATCATCGTGCGGGCAGCACAAGTGGGATCCTTCGTGCGGGTCGAGGTCTGCGACCAGGGGCCCGGCATCTCCGTGGAGGACCAGGGCCGACTTTTCCAAGAATTTGCTCGTGTGGGAAAGTCAGCCGCCCAGCGTGGAAAAGCCTCTGGGATAGGCCTTGGGCTTTCCATCGTTCGCCGCATCGCCGAGGCCCACGATGGCAGGGCAGGTGTCGTCAGCAGCGCAGGGCAGGGCAGCACCTTCTTCATCGAATTGCCGATCTCGCCTCCGTCAAGCCGAAAGTGATCTCGTTTTCGAGTCGCTTTGGTTGTGAGAAAAGCGACGACGACACGCTCCGGGGCTATGGACTGAACTTGTTGCTGGTGCCTGCGGGCGTTGTTCCATGTCGCGCTTGTGGTTTAAGTTGGCGTAACAGCTTAGGAAAGTGACGTATCCTTGCTAGTCCGAGCGCTGAATGAAGGATTGATGTGGTTCGCGTCGGCGCTTGACTTGCCTGCAGCGCAACGGTAAATATGTCGTTACGGAATTCACAGCGTGACTTCGTGCACAGCGGTCGGGGGCGAATCATGAACAAGCGAAAAATACCAAGCCGATGCGTAGAGCGACTCAGCATCTACAGGCGCGCTTTGCTTCAGGATAGGCGTCTGCATGGCCCCAGCATCTTTTCCCACGAGCTGGCCTTTGCGTGCCGGCTGACCGCTGCCCAAGTCCGCCGGGATCTGATGCTCATAGGGTACAGCGGCAGCCCGACCACGGGCTACGAGGTCAAGCGCCTGCTTACCTCCATCGGTGCATTGCTCGATCCGCCGCACGTGCGCGAGGTCGCCATTGTGGGCATGGGACACCTTGGGCGCTCCATCGCGGCCTACTTGATCAATCGCTCGCCCAAGATTCAGCTGACCGCGGCTTTCGACGTCAACCCAGACAAGATCGGCGCGACCTTCAGCGGCGTGCCCTGTCATTCGGCCGACAAACTGGCCGAGGTGGTTTCGTCCCGAGGCATCGTCCTCGGCATCTTGACGGTTCCGTCCGAGCACGCCCAGGCGACGGCGGAACAACTGGTGAAGGCCGGTGTCACGGGCATTCTGAACTTCGCCCCAGCCTGTTTGCACATTCCCGAAAAGATCCACGTCGAGAACATCGACATGACGGTGGCGTTGGAGAAGGTCGGCTTTTTCGCATGCGGCAGCCATAGAAGAAAAGGAAACATCGATGACCACAGCAATACGAGCAACATCGACCAAACCGCTCCTTAAGGAGTTCGGGGCGGCCAAGAGAGACAGTCTGATCCCGATTCTCCAGAAGGCCCAGGAAATCCACGGTTACCTGTCCGAAGAGGCCATTGCCGAAATCGGGCGCCATCTGAAACTGCCCGCCAGTAAGGTCTACGGCGTCGCGACTTTCTACAATCAGTTCCGCTTCACGCCCAAGGGCAAGTACCACATCATGCTTTGCCGCGGGACCGCCTGCCACGTCAAGGGCTCGATCAAGTTGCTCGATGCCGTGACCCGCACGCTGAAACTGCAAGCCGGACAAACCACTCGCGACGGGATGTTCAGCTTGGAAGTCGTGGCTTGCATGGGCGCCTGTGGCCTGGCACCGGCCGTGAGCATCAACGGCGAAATGTACGCCAAAGTTACCCCCAAGAAGGTCGGCAAGATCATCGAAGAGTGCCGTGCCAAGGAGCAGGACCATGCCCGCGCTTGAGAATGTTGGAAAGACTGCTTGCTGGACTGAGCCCTCGCGTCCCAGCGCCGAGCTGCTTGCGAAATTGCCGGTGGGGCAGCTGTCGGCCAAGGCCGGAGGCGACATCAAAGAGCGCATCACGCTGCTTCGCCGCGAGAAGGTCACCAAGCCCACCATCTTCGTTGGCACCGGCACCTGCGGCCTCGGCGCTGGCGCGGCCAAGACCATGGAGGCGGCCAAGGCCTACCTCGCCGAGAAGAAACTCGACGCCGAGGTCATCGAGGTCGGTTGCCTTGGCATGTGCTCGGAAGAGCCCATGCTCGACGTGCAACTGCCAGGCAAGGCGCGCATCAGCTTCTGTCGCGTGACCGCGGAGCGCCTGGCGTCGGTTCTCGATGCCGCCCTGGCTGGTAAGGTCAGCGAGGACTTCACTCTCGGGCAGTTCCGCAGCGCCACGGCCGAAGCCTGGCCGAAGGTGCCCTTCCTCGACAAGCACCCATTCTTCGCGCCGCAGCTGCGCTGGGTGCTCGCCAACTCGGGCATCATCGATCCCGGTAACATCGACGAGTACATCGCGCGCGGCGGGTATGCGGCGCTGGAGAATGCTTTGCGGACGAAGAAGCCCGAAGAGGTGGGCGACATCGTCACCAAGGGCGGCCTGCGCGGACGTGGCGGTGGCGGGTTCCCGGCCGGCGTGAAGTGGAAGTTCGCCCGCGAGACCCAAGCCGATCACAAGTACCTCATCTGCAACGCGGACGAGGGCGACCCCGGCGCGTTCATGGATCGCGCCGTGGCCGAGAGCGATCCCTACCGCTTGCTCGAAGGCATGGTCATCGCGGCCTACGCCATCGGGGCCAGCAAGGCGTACATCTACATTCGCGCCGAATATCCGCTCGCCATCGAGCGCCTCAAGGCAGCCATTCCCAAGGCGACCGAATACGGATTGCTCGGAAAGAACATCCTGGGCAGCGAGTTCGACCTGGAAATCGTGCTCAAGCTGGGCGCTGGCGCCTTCGTGTGCGGTGAAGAAACCGCGCTCATGCAAAGCATCGAAGGCAAGCGGGGTATGCCCCGACCGCGGCCGCCCTTCCCGGCGGTGCAGGGCCTATTCGGCATGCCCACGGTCATCAACAACGTCGAGACGCTGGCCTGCGTCCCAGCGCTGATGGAAATGGGCGGCGATGCCTTCGCCGCGGTGGGCACTGCCAAGAGCAAGGGCACCAAGGTGTTCGCGCTCTCGGGCATGGTCAACCGCACCGGCCTCGTCGAAGTGCCCATGGGCACCACCATTCGCGAGATCGTTTTCGCGGTCGGCGGCGGCATCCCCAACGGCAAGAAGTGCAAGGCCGTGCAAATCGGCGGTCCGTCGGGCGGCTGCATCCCCGAGCCCAAGATGGACATCATCGTGGACTACGACGCCATCAAGGAGCTCGGCGCCATCATGGGCTCGGGCGGCCTTGTCGTTCTCGACGAGAACACCTGCATGGTCGACCTGGCCAAGTTCTTCATGGAGTTCATCGGCAACGAGAGTTGTGGCAAGTGCATTCCGTGCCGTGAAGGCACCAAGCGCATGCTGGAGATCTTGCAAGCCATCACCCGGCCGCGCCGACGTGAGAACGGCAGCGATGCCTTGTTGCGCTTCCAGGGCGTGATGCAGCTCAAGCAGCTGGCCGAAACCATCCGCATCAGTTCGCTGTGCGGCCTTGGCCAGACCGCGCCCAACCCGGTGCTCAGCACCATGCGCTGGTTCCGCGACGAGTACGAAGCGCACATCTTCGACCGGGCTTGCCCGGCCGGCACGTGCAAAGAGCTCGTCGGTGCGCCCTGCCAGACCGGCTGTCCCGTGGGCACCGAGGTGTGGCGCTACGTCGCGCACATCGCCCGCGGCGAAACCGAGCTGGCTTACCAGGCCATCCGCGACGCTAACCCGTTCCCGTCGGTGTGCGCCCGCGTGTGCAGCCACCCCTGCGAGGAAGTCTGCCGCTGCGGCGCTACCGGCGGCGAGCCCATCGCCGTGCGCGCGCTCAAGCGCTATGTGGTGGATCACATCGACCCCAAGTCGTATGCGGTCACCATCAAGCCAGCCACGGACAAGTCGAAGAAGGTGGCGGTCATCGGCGCAGGGCCGTCGGGTCTCACCGCGGCCCACTACCTGTCGCAGAAGGGCCACAAGGTCACCGTGTTCGAGAAGGAAAACGAACCCGGCGGCATGCTTTTCAACGGCATTCCCGCGTACCGGCTGCCCCGCGATGTCGTGCGCAAGGAAATCGCCTCGCTGCTCAATGCCAACATCGAGCTCAAGTGCAATATCGCTCTCGGCAAGGACGTGACGGTTGACGGACTCATGGCCAGCGGTTTCGACGCTGTCTACGTTTCCATCGGCGCGTACAAGAGCCAGCGCCTGGGCATCGACGGCGAAGATGTCGCCGGCGTGATTCCAGGTATGGCTTTCCTGAAAGCCAACAACCTGCACGACAAGAAACTTGCCACGGGCAAGGTGGGCATCATCGGTGGCGGCAACACCGCCATGGACGCGGCCCGCGTTGCTCTGCGCCAGCCCGGCGTTGCCAAGGTCACCATTCTCTATCGCCGCACGCGCGACGAGATGCCAGCCTTTGCCGAGGAGGTTCACGCCGCGCTCGAAGAGGGCATCGAGATCAAGGAGCTGGTCGCTCCCGTCGCGGTGCTGTCCAAGGATGGCATGCTGACTGGCGTGCGCTTGATTCGCAACGAGCTCGGCGCTCAGGACGCAAGTGGCCGGCCGCGGCCGGTGCCGGTCAAGGGCAGCGAATTCGAGATCGCTCTCGACAGTCTGATCGTGGCTATCAGTGAGCAGCCCGAAGTGGAAAGCATCCAGGGCCTGCGCACCACCAAGTGGGGCACCATCGAAACGAACCCAGAGTCGACCGCGGCCGGCAAGCCCGGCATCTTCAGCGGCGGCGACGTGGCGCGCGGCCCGACCGGCGTCATCGAAGCCATCGCCGACGGCAAGCGCGCCGCTCTCATGATCGACCGCTACCTCACTGGCCGGCAGATGAAGATGATCAAGAAGGTGAAACTGCCTTCGCTCTACATCGAGCCGCTCATGGTCGACGAAGACGACGAGTCCGAGTCCACCTTGGCGCGTGCCGAGGAGGAGAAGGTGCCCGCGGCCAAGCGGCGCACCAGCTTCGTCGAAGTCGAGATGGGTCTGTCGCTGCAGGCGGCGACGGATGAAGCAAGACGGTGCCTGCGCTGTGACCTGGATTTCACCCGACCCCTTTGATGGCGGCGGCTTTTAGAAAGAAACAAACATGCTGACCATCGAGATCAACGGAAAGAAACTGGAAGCAACCAAAGGCGAGACCATCCTGACGGTCGCGCGGCGCAATGGCATCGAGGTGCCCACGCTCTGCCACATGGAAGGCCTTGCACCCAGCGGCGCCTGCCGCATGTGCGTGGTCGACGTCGAGGGATTCCCCAATCTGCTCACCGCGTGCTCGTACCCGGTGGCCGACGGGATGAAGGTGAAGACGCATTCACCGCGCGCCCTCGAAACCCGCCGCACGATCGTCCAGCTGCTTCTGACCAATCACCCCGACGACTGCCTGTACTGCTCGCGCAGCTCGAACTGCGACTTGCAAGGGTTGGCGCGCGACCTCGGCGTCGCCCGCCGCGAGTACCACGGATTCCGTGCCAAGAAGAGCCTGGACGTTTCAGGCCCGTCGCTGGTGCGCGATCCGGAAAAGTGCATCCTTTGCGGCAAGTGCGTGCGGGTGTGCGAGGACATCCAGGCCGTGTCGGCCATCGACTTCGTGGGCCGCGGCAGCAAGACCGTGATCGGAACCGCGTTCTCGCGCGGCCTCGCCACTTCTAGCTGTGTCAACTGCGGTCAGTGCGTGGTGGTGTGTCCGACCGGCGCGCTGGTCGAACGCTCGTACGTCGCCGAAGTCCTGGGCGCTCTACGTGACCCGGACAAGTACGTGGTCGTACAGCACGCGCCCGCGGTGTCGGTCACCCTGGCCGAGGAGTTCGGCGTCCCACCGGGAACGGACTGCGACGGCCAGATGGTCGCCGCGCTTCGCAGCGCTGGTTTCAAGCGGGTGTTCGACACCAGCTTCAGCGCCGACCTCACCATCATGGAGGAGGCGTCCGAGCTGGTGCACCGGATCAAGACTGGCGGCAAACTGCCGATGTTCACCAGTTGTTCGCCCGGCTGGATCAAGTTTATGGAGACCTTCTACCCAGACATGCTGGGGCACTTGTCGACGTGCAAGAGCCCGCAGCAGATGCTGGGTGCGATCACCAAGAGCTACTTCGCCCAGCGCGAGGGTATCGATCCGGCCAAGATCGTCAGCGTGTCCATCATGCCCTGCACGGCCAAGAAGTTCGAAGCGGGCCGGCCCGAGATGACCCAGGACTACTCTCCTGACGTGGACTACGTGCTCACCACGCGCGAGGCGGCTCAGCTTCTGCGCATGAGCGGCGTGGGCATGGTCGGCATCGAGCCGGAAGCCTCGGATACACCCTTCGGCGAGCGTTCGACCGCGGGCAAGATCTTCGGCGCTTCCGGCGGTGTCATGGAGGCGGCGGTTCGCACTGCGCACTTCATGATCACCGGCAAGGAGCTGCCCGGTCTCGACATCCAACCGCTGCGCGGGCTCGACGGCGCCAAAGAACTGAAGGCCAACATCGGCGGCATCGACGTGGGCGCCGCGGTGGTCAGCGGTCTTGGCAACGCGCGTGCCCTGGTCGAACAGATCCGCGCGGGCCGCAAGGATCTGCACTTCATCGAGGTCATGACCTGTCCCGGCGGCTGCATCAACGGCGGCGGTCAACCGCTGCATTCCAACAAGGCCGCGGTCGTTGCGCGCATGAAGAAGCTGTACAACCTGGACAAGGACAGCACCCTGCGCGTCAGCCACGACAACAAGTCGGTCAAGCGTCTATACGAGGAATTCCTGGGCGCGCCCCTCGGCGAGAAGAGCCACCATCTGCTGCATACCCACTACACGGCGAGAGAGGTCTTGGTGTAACCATGAGCGAAACGAAGACAATCCTGATCGTAGACGACGACCTCGACATTCTCGAGCAGTACAGCCTGATGCTGAAGGCCGACGGCCACACCGTGGTGCAAGCCAGCAGCCTGGCCGAGGCCGAGGAGACCATCCTCACCGTTCGCCCGGATCTGGCCATCCTTGACCTGATGATGGACGAGAAGGACGCCGGTTTCGTGTTGTGCAACCAGCTCAAGCGTCTGTACGCCAACCTGCCGGTCATCATCGTATCCAACGTCACGCCCATCACCGGGCTCGACTTCAGGCCGCGCAACCAGGAGGAACAGTCCTGGGTGCGGGCGGATGCGATTTTGAACAAGCCCGTGGTCGCCGAGCGACTGCGCGGCGAAATCAGCCGGCTGCTCAATCATGGGCAGGTCGGCGCGGCTGCTGCACACTAGGGCGTGGAGAAAGCACGGAGGGTGAGGTAATCGGCATGCAAAGATGGGAGCTTCCATGACCATCGCGCAGCCGAGATGCTTCACCAAGACCGTGAAAGATCGCTGCCACGTCTGCTACACCTGCGTGCGCGGTTGCCCGGCCAAGGCGATCCGAATTCTGGATCGCCAGGCCGAGATCGTCGCCGATCGCTGCATCGGCTGCGGCAACTGCGTGCGGGTGTGCGGGCGGGGCGCCAAGAAGGTGGTTAACACCGTTCCCGACGTCGAGGCGCTGCTGGCAACCAGCTCGCGCGTGGCCGCTTTGGTTGCACCCAGCTTTGCAGCCGAGTTCTTCGACCTGTGCGAGCCGCAGAATCCCCAAGTCCTGGTGGGGATGTTGCGTAGGCTCGGGTTCGCGCAGGTGACCGAGGTGGCCTTCGGCGCCGATCTGGTCGCGCGCGCCTATCGCAAGCTGCTCGACTCGCGGCCGCCGGGAACACGCTACATCGCAACCACGTGTCCTGCCGTGGTTGGCTACGTCGAGCGCTATTGGCCCACTCTCGTCGACCATCTTGCGCCGGTGGTGTCGCCCATGGTGGCCATGGCGCGGGTCGTGCGCACCATGCACGGGCCTGATACGCGCACAGTCTTCATCGGGCCCTGCTTGGCCAAGAAAGTGGAAGCCAGCATGTCCGAGCTTGAAGGGGAGGTGGACGCGGTCATCACCTTTGCCGAGCTGCGCACGATGTTTGCGTCCCACGCCGTCGACGCGGCGTCGACGGTAGGCAGTGACTTCGATCCGCCCCATGCCGGCACGGGTACCTTGTTCCCGCTCAACCGCGGGCTATTTCAGGCCGCCGGCATCAGCGAGGATCTGGCAAGCACCGAAGCTGTGGCAGCCCATGGCGGGCCGGCGTCGTTCGTGAACGCCATCGAGGAGTTCGCGGGCGGCGATGTGGATTTCGGACTTGTCGAAGTGCTCTGCTGCAACGGCTGCGTCTCGGGGCCGGGCATGACCTCGCACGAGAAGACCTTCCGCAGGCGAGCGCGCGTGGCCAAATATGCCAACGAAAGCAAACGCACACGTGACGCGACGGTGTGGTACGACCAGATGGATCGATTCTCTTCCATCGATCTTTCGCGCAGATTTCTACCCTTCGACCAGCGCTCGGCAACGCCGTCGGAGGAAGAAATCCGTCACATTCTGCGCGGCATGGGCAAGGAGAGCGAGGCCGACGAGCTCGACTGCAAAGCCTGTGGTTATGCGACTTGCCGGGAACACGCCATCGCCATCTACCGTGGACTGGCCGAAACGCAGATGTGCTTGCCCTATGTCATCGAGCGTTTCGACCACACCGTGCGCCAGCTCTCCGAATCGAACCGCCAGCTCGAAACCACGCAAGAGCAGCTTATGCACTCCGAACGGCTGGCTAGCATGGGCCAGCTCGCCGCGGGCGTAGCGCACGAACTGAACAATCCCCTCGGTGTGGTGCTGCTCTATGCGCACCTGCTGCGCGACGAGGCGGGCGAAGACTCGGGCATGCGCAAGGAGCTGACCCTCATCAGCGACCAGGCCACGCGCTGCAAACGCATCGTCTCGGATCTGCTCGACTTCGCGCGCGAGAACAAACTCTTGCTCGAACAGATCAGCGTCGAGGAGCTCATCAAGCGCAGCCTGGCCGGCCTGCCTTTGCCGCCCGAAGTGAACATCGTTATCGAGCTGGGACACACGCATCCCGAGTGCGAGGTGGACCCCGCGCAGCTGATCCAGGTACTAACCAATCTCTACAGCAATGCCTTCGCCGCCATGCCTAACGGTGGCACGCTGACCATCGCCACCCATGAAGAGGGCGAACGCCTAATCATCAGCGTCCTCGACACGGGCACCGGCATCCCAGCGGAAAATATGAAGCACATCTTTCAGCCCTTCTTCACCACCAAGCAGATTGGCAAAGGTACGGGGCTTGGGCTCGCGGTCGTATACGGAATCGTGAAGATGCACCGGGGCGACATCGTGCTTGAATCGAACGCCGATCCGGCGCGCGGACCGACCTGGACGCGCTTCAAGGTTTCGATTCCCCACAATCAGGTCATGCCCGACGCCGAGCTGAGGATAGGCTGATGGGCGAGCGCCTGCGCGTTCTGATTGTCGACGACGAGGAAGGCATCCGCCTGGGAGTGGCCAGGGTTCTCGAGAAATTCGTCGCCAGCTTCCCCGACATCGCCGCCGAGATCAGCTACGACGTCGAGTCCGCGGCCAGCGGCGAGGACGCGGTGGAGCGCCTGCGCGACGCCCCGCCCGACATTTTGTTGCTCGATCTGAAACTGCCGGGCATCGGTGGCCTCGATGTTTTGCGCGAGGCGCGCAACCTCGAACCGCCGGTGCTCACCGTCATGGTGACGGCCTACGCCTCGGTAACGACCGCGGTGGAAGCCACCCGGGGCGGAACCTTCGACTTCCTGCCCAAGCCATTCACGCCGAACGAGATCAAGGCCGTCGTCCGCCGCGCCACTCGCGATCTTATTCTTAGCCGACAGGCCAAGAAGCTGGCGGCTGAGCAGCGACGCACGCGCTTCGAGCTCATCCGGGTGCTGGTGCACGAATTGAAGGCGCCCTTGGGCGCGGTCGAGGGCTATCTGACCTCGATGCTCGACGGCGTGGTCAGCGACGAGGAAACCCGGCGCCATGTGGTGACCCGATCCATCGCGCGCATCCAGGGCATGCGCCAGCTCATTCTCGATTTGCTCGATGTAACCAGGTTGGAAGCCGGGATGAAAGCGCGCGATTTCTCGACTGTACAGCTGGCCGAACTCGCGCGCGAGTGCATGGACGCTTTGCGACCGCAGGCCGAGGCCAAACTCGTGACCATGGAGATCGCGGCAGCGCCCAATCTTGAGATGGTTGCCGTGCGCGCCGAGATCGAAATCGTGCTCAACAACCTGCTGACCAATGCTATCAAGTACAACCGCGAAGGTGGCAGTGTGCGTGTGTCGCTGCGGCGGCACGATGACGTGTTCGAGATCGCAGTACACGACACGGGCTTTGGCCTTTCGCGCGAGGATGCCGCCAAGCTGTTCAACGATTTCGTGCGTATCAAGAACGCCAAGACCCGCGGCATCGAAGGCTCAGGGCTTGGGCTGGCGACCGTAAAGCGGATCGCGGGTTTGTACCACGGCGATGCCACGGTAAGCTCCGAACTGGAGCAAGGAAGCACCTTCACTGTCACCCTCAAGGCAGCCCTGCCGGAAAAGCAAGCGCAATCATGAAAGACCACCGCATCGTAGGTGTCCACATCACCGACCGCGCCATCCACGCCGGCGAGGTTCAGACCATCCTGAGTAAGTACGGCAAGAACATCCGCACCCGGCTCGGCTTGCACGAAATCAACGAGGACGCTGCGTCGCCCAACGGACTTGTCATCCTCGAGGTTGTAGGCAGCAACCAGGAGATCGACGCTCTTTCCGACGAGCTGCGACGCCTCAAGGGTGTCCAGGTGCAAAGCATGTTCTTCTCTCACCCATCATAATGGGAACCCTGGGAGGGTTCCCAAACCCTCCCGCGCTCTGGCTTCGGCGGGCGCAGCCCGCCTGCGCCAACGCGGCTGTGGGAACCCTCGCGTAACTCCGATCATCGAAACTGAAGAAGACGTTCGAAGTAGTTGAAAGGAAGCACGATGTTGCCCCTGTCGAAGACGCTCAGCCAGCATGCCGAGGATTTCATCGACGACGCGCGCCTGGAAAAGCTGGCCGGCGCCGCGGATCTAGTTGATGTGGGGCGCTTGCGCGAGGTGATCGCGAAGGCGCTCGACAAGCAGGCACTCACCGTCGAGGAAACCGCGGTGCTCTTGCACGCGCGCGATCCGGAACTGCGCGAAGAAGTTTTCGCGGCGGCGCGCGACCTCAAGCAGCGCGTGTACGGCAATCGCATCGTGCTTTTTGCGCCACTCTATCTCGGCAACTTGTGCGTGAACAACTGCGCCTACTGCGGTTTTCAAAACAAGAACAAGGACGTCGTGCGCCGCACGCTGGGCATGGAGGAGATCCGCCAGCAAGTCGTGGCCATGGAGAACCAGGGGCACAAACGGCTCATCGTGGTGTTTGGTGAGCACCCGCGCTACGACGCCGACTTCATTGCGACCTGCATCCGCGACATCTACGACGTGCGCAGCGGGCACGGCGAGATCCGACGCGTGAACGTGAACGCGGCTCCGCTCGATCACGCGGGGTTCAAGACCGTCAAGGCCGCCGGCATCGGCACCTACCAGATCTTCATGGAAACCTACCACCACAGGACCTACGCGCGCGTGCACCCGCACGGCACGCCCAAAGGTGACTACCTGTGGCGACTGGATGCCTTGAGCCGCGCTTTCGAGGTGGGTCAGGACGACCTCGGCATCGGCGCGCTCTTCGGACTATCGAACTGGCGCTTCGACGTGCTCGGGCTGGTCAGCCACGCAGTCTTCCTGAAAGATCGCTACGGTTGCGGCCCGCACACCATCAGCTTCCCGCGTTTGCGACCAGCCTCGGGCGTGGATCTGGGGGCCGACAATCTGGTGAACGACGAAGACTTCAAGTTTCTAATCGCGGTGCTCCGCCTGGCGGTGCCGTACACCGGGCTCATCCTCACTGCGCGCGAGACCGCCGAGCTGCGCCGGTCGGCCATGGAATTCGGCGTGTCGCAGATCGATGCTGGCTCGTGCATCGAGCTTGGCGGTTACACCGAACAGACCTGCGGCCAGCGCATGGAGCGCGAGCAATTCACCCTCGGGGACATGCGTCCGCTCGACAAGGTCATCCGTGAACTTTCCGAGCAAGGCCACGTGCCGAGCTTCTGCACCGCCTGCTACCGCCTCGGCCGCACCGGTGAACACTTCATGGAATTCGCCATCCCCGGCTTCATCAAGCGCTTCTGCACGCCCAACGCGCTGACGACCTTCATGGAGTACCTGGTCGACTACGCCACACCAGAAACCGCCAAGGCCGGCCTGGCGCAGATTCAGGTCGAGCTCGACAAGCTGGAAGACTCGCCTATGAAGCAGACGCTGGTCGAACGGCTGGCGAAAGTGCGCGAGACGAACGAGCGAGACATGGTGTTCTAGAAGCAGGGCATCTTGACGTTGCCAGCACTAGGCATCAAGATGTCTTCATGCGCACGACGCTGACGCTCGATTCCGATGTGGCTGCGATGCTTGCCGAGGAAGCGCACCGCCAGCGCAAACCGTACAAGCAGATCGTCAACGATGCGATTCGCCGCGGGCTCTCGCCGGTCAGGGCGGGCGAGCGGCAAGCCACGTATCGCGTAGTCCCCCACAAGGCGGTGCTGTTGCCGGGGCTGGACCGTGCGGCCTTCAATAAGTATGCGGACGAACTGGAAGACGCGGCGATTCTTGGAAAGACCCGCGCGGCAGGGAAGGCCCGCCGGTGATCGTTCCCGATATCAACCTGCTGCTCTACGCGCACATCAGTGGGTTCGCCGAACACGTCGAGGCCCGTCGGTGGTGGCAGGATCTCTTGAACGGCAGCGCACAGGTGGGGATCGCGTCCCCGGTGCTGTTTGGGTTCATCCGGATAGGAACCAACCCCCGGATGCTCGACCGACCCATGCCAGTAGACCAGGCGCTCGGACTGGTCGAAAAGTGGCTTGGCAGGGCCAACGTGCATTTCTTGCTGCCCGGGTCGCGGCATCTGGAAATCGCCTTCGGCCTTCTGCGCGGCCTTGGGACTGCCGGAAACCTGACGACCGACGTTCAACTCGCCGCGCTTGCTATCGAACACCAGGCGGAGTTGCACTCGAACGACACGGACTTTGAGCGCTTTCCCGGACTGCGCTGGTCGAATCCGCTCGCGTAGTCCAGGACTGCGATCGAGACGCCTTGAGGGTGTATGTTTGCCGTATGGATACGCCTGCTGCCTCCAACCCTCTTTCTGGTCCGCAGCCGTGGGATTGGGTCGCGGAGTCCTACGTGGACACCGCTATGCCCCTGCTCGGGCTCTTCAGTGAGGTCGCCATCGAGCGGGCGTCGATTGGTCCGACAACGCGGGTGGTGGACGTGGCCGCCGGTCCAGGCACCGTGGCGTGCCGGGTGGCACCGCGAGCTGCCAGCGTGGATGCCATCGACTTTTCCTCCGAGATGGTGGCGCGCTGCCGGGCTCGCGCGGATGCGCTTGGATTACACAATGTCACTGTTGTCCAAGGCGACGGTCAGGCGTTGCCCTATGCCGATGCGAGCTTCGACCTCGGTTTTTCCATGTTCGGATTGATGTTCTTTCCCGACCGGCCGCGCGGCTTTCGCGAGCTTGGCCGCGTCTTGCGCCCCGGTGGTCGAGCCTTTGTCACCAGCTGGGCGTCGGTTGAGAAATCTCCACTGATGCTCGCTCGGATCGCGGCGTTCAAGGCTGCGGATCCAAGCGCAGCGTCCCCGCAGAAGAACGTGATGACCTTGGAAGATCCCGCGCTCTTTGCCCGCGAAATGGAGGAGGCTGGCTTCGTGGACGTTGCTATTGAGCCGGTCCATCGCGAGCGCCAGTTCCGCGATCTCGACGAACTGTGCGAAGGCTTGACGCGCGGGAATGCCCCATTCGAGCTCGTCCGGCGGGAAATCGGCGAACAGGAATGGGCTCGCCGGATGGGCATCATGCGCGACTACCTCGGCACCCACCACGGGCCGTTTCCATTGCGCTTGGGTTCCACCGCCTATCTTGGCCAGGGGAGGAAACCAGGATAGCCGTGTGCTAGAGCGTAACCGATGAGTTCCTCGTCGATCTTCGGCATTGAGCAGAATGCGGTTGCTTTCTTCCTCGCCCTGCAAGACCGAATTGTCGCCCAGTTGCAGACGCTCGACGGCCACCTGTTTCGCGAAGATGCCTGGCAGCGGCCGGGCGGTGGGGGAGGGCGCTCGCGCGTGCTCACGGACGGCGGGTTGTTCGAGAAGGCGGGCGTGAATTTCTCGGACGTGTACGGAAACATGAAGCCCGAGGCGGCGCGCGGCCTGCCTGGCGACGGTGCCGAGTTTCGCGCCACTGGGATTTCGCTCGTGCTGCATCCGCGCAGCCCACGCGTTCCCACCGTGCATGCCAATTTGCGCTTCATCAGACGCGGCAATGCGGCGTGGTTCGGCGGTGGCACGGATCTCACTCCCTACTACGTCGTCGCCGAGGATGCGGTCCTGTTTCATCGCTCGCTCAAGACCATCTGTGACCGCCACCAGCCGAGCTTGTATCCTCGGTTCAAGCGATGGTGTGATCGCTATTTCTTTCTTCCCCATCGCAATGAACCACGCGGCGTGGGTGGCATTTTCTTCGACTATCTTGGCGCGGGAGCCGAAGCGGCCGCCGGTGAGCCCGCATCGTCGCCAACCACCGATTGGGAAGCCGATCTGGAGCATGTCTTCTCCTTCGTGCGCGACCTTGGCGAACACTTGATGGAAGCCTACGCGGCCATCGTGGCCCGCCGGCGTGACGAAAGCTGGGGCGAGCGCGAGCGGGACTGGCAGCTCATTCGCCGTGGCCGTTACGTAGAATTCAACCTGGTCTACGATCGGGGAACGCTGTTCGGCCTGCGCACCGACGGTCGCACGGAATCGATTTTGATGTCGCTCCCGCCCGAGGTGAAGTGGCGCTACGCTACCGCGCCTGAGCCTGGATCGCCAGAAGCGCTGTCACTCGCAGCCATCTGCGCACAGACCGAGTGGGCTTCCGAGCGCGAATAGTTGCGCGCTCGACTTGACGGAAGGCCAATTTCGTCGCACCCTAGAGATGTTCATGCGATCGATTTCTCAGCTTCTTGCTCTCTCGGTGCTGCTTCTTAGCAGCGCGAGAGAGGTCTGAGCGCGATCGCTTCCACCAAACCCTCTCTCGCGGAAATCCCGGAGAGGGTTTGGGTGTATTGGGACCCAAGGCTGTCTCCGGCAAACCCACAGCACAAGGAGACGCCCGATGTTCGATGCACGAAAGTACCGCCCCTTTGAAGCCCCGAAGTTTTCGGAAAGAACGTGGCCGGAACGGAAGCTGGTCAAGCCGCCCATCTGGTGCAGCGTGGATCTGCGCGACGGCAATCAGGCCCTGGTCGAGCCCATGGGGCCGGCGCGCAAGCTGCGCATGTTCGAGAAGCTGGTGGCCATCGGCTTCAAGGAGATCGAAGTCGGCTTTCCCGCTGCTTCCCAGACCGATTTCGATTTCGTTCGCCTGCTCATCGAGGAACAGCGCATTCCGGCCGACGTCACCCTTCAGGTGCTGACCCAGGCACGCGAGGGGCTGATCCGGCGCACCATGGAATCGCTGCGGGGCGCTCGGCGGGCCATCGTGCATCTCTACAATTCGACCAACCCCGCGCAACGGAAGATCGTCTTCGGCATGACCCGGCAGCAGGTTCGCGATCTGGCTGTGCAGGGGACGAAATGCGTTCAGGAAGCTGCCGCGTCCGTTTCGGGAACCGACATCGCGCTCGAATACTCGCCCGAGAGTTTCAGCGCGACCGAGCTCGATTTCGCAGTCGAGGTTGTGGATGCTGTGGTCGAGGCGTGGAATTCCAGCCCGCAGCGCAAGATGATCGTCAACCTGCCGGCTACGGTCGAGGCGGCGACACCCAACGTGTACGCCGACCAGATCGAATGGATGGAAACGCACATCGCGCGCCGGAACAGCGTCGTCCTGAGCGTGCACACGCACAACGATCGCGGCTGCGCGGTGGCCGCCGCCGAGCTGGCCATGTTGGCGGGTGCCGAGCGTGTGGAAGGAACCCTGTTCGGCAACGGCGAACGCACCGGCAATGCGGATCTGGTCACCGTGGCCATGAACCTCTACGCGCAGGGCGTGTCGCCCGGCCTGGATCTTTCGGACCTGCCGTCGCTGGTCGAGACCTTCGAGGTCTGCAATCAAATGCCAGTGCCGGCCCGGCAACCCTACGCGGGCGAGTTGGTGTTCACGGCCTTTTCGGGTTCACACCAGGACGCCATCGCCAAGGGGCTGGCGGCCCGGGCTCGCGAGCGCGCGACAACGTGGGAGGTACCGTACTTGCCCGTGGATCCCGGGGACGTGGGACGCGCCTATGAGCCGGTCATCCGCATCAACAGCCAATCGGGCAAGAGCGGCGTGAGCTACGTGCTAGAACACAACCACGGCTACCGTGTGCCCAAGGAATTGGCCGTCGAGCTCAGTCGGGTGGTGCAAGAAGCGACGGACGGTAGCGGCAAGGAGCTCGCTCCCAACGCCATCCTGGAAATCTTCGAGCAAGCCTACCTGGAAAGTGACGGACGATTGTCTTTGCTCGACTACGAGGTCCAGCACCCATCACCCGATCACTGCCACCTGCGCGCCAAGATGCGCGACGGCGATTCCGCCGTGATGGCTGATGGCGAAGGCAAGGGCGCCATGGAAGCCTTCGTCCACGCCATCGAAACGCAGACAGGCTTGCATTTGCAGGTCGCGGATTACAGCGAGCACGCGCTTGGCGCGGGCAGCGACGCTGAGGCCGTGGCGTACGTCAAACTGCGAACGTCGGACGGCGGACAAGCCTGGGGAGCCGGCCGCGATCGCGACATCGTGACCGCCTCCTTGCGGGCGGTGGTCCGGGCGGCCAATAGACTGCGTCCGTGATCCTGTTTGCGAATTTCTCGTCTGGTGTGTCTATGGAAGAATCTAGCCGAACGCTGGACAGGCCGGCGCTCGGACTGTTACGCTGAATTGAAGATTCATCTGAGCACCTGCCGCGAAGGACATCCACATGCAAAAACGGAATTGGACTGTATCAGGGCTTGTGTTGCTGGCAGCGCTTGTCGGCTGCGGGGGCGGCGGTGGCGCGTCCGTGCCGCTCGCGGATCTGCCGCCCAAGCTCGCCGATTCGCTGTGCAAGGCTTATGAGAACTGCTACGGGGACATCTTCAACCTGTTTCTCTTCGGCGCCGACTGCTCGACGGTAACCCTGCAGCGGATCGAGAACGGATCCTTTCCGCTGCTTCAAGGAAAGGTCGACCAAGGCAAGTTGCACTACGACGGTAGCAAAGCGCAGGCCTGCCTTGACAGCCTCAACGCTCGCACGTGCGCCCAGATGCTTGAGCGCGATTCGCCCGAATGTTTGGCCGCGCTCGACGGCACGGTGGCTCTCGGTGGTGCCTGCGATCTGGACGAGGAATGCAAGGGTGAGGCGCTTTGCAGTTCGCCAAACGCGACCTGTCCTGGCCAGTGCGCCCCGCTGCTCGTGGCGGGCCAGGCTTGTTCGCAGGATTCGGACTGCCAAGCCGGTCTGCAATGTTCGTCGGAAACCAAGCTTTGCGTTCAGCCCGCCAGTGTCGATCAAGCGTGTGAATACGGTTCTCCTCCGTGCGGTCCGGGACTGCTCTGCCTGGGCAAGGACGACACCAACAAGACGCCTGGGACGTGCCGGACCACGACGGAGGCATTCACGGGCATGGAAAACGGATCTTGCGATCCGACCCTTGGGCAATTGTGCCAGACCGGCCTTGCCTGCGTGGCTGACAGCGTGACTCTCGTGCCGTTCGCCATCGCATGGAAGTGCGTGGGGGCCGGTAGCTATGCCGCCAGCGGTGCGTGCAAGCCAGGTTTTCCGGATGCATGCGCAAGCGGCAACTACTGCAAGACCGGGACGGGGCTGCAGGCGATCAGTGGCACGTGCACGACCATTCCAGCGGCGGGCGAGGCATGCGGAACCGGCCTGTCCCAGTGTCAGCCGAGCGCCGCCTGCGTTTCCGGGCTCTGCCAGAACCTCGCCCAGAACGGCGTGAGCTGCACCGGCGATGCCATGTGCTACAGCGGGAAATGCGGCACCAGCGGCGGCTGCGAGGCGAATCTGCCGTGTAAGTGACTCTACCGCTTTTCCACAGCCCGTCGGTGCAGTTGCATGTGGCCGCGTTGGATGCCTTCGCCGGCTAGGGCTTTGAGCGCGGCGAGGTTTTGCGCCAAGCCCACGCTGCCGATGATCTCCGCGAGCGCGCGCGCCGAAGTGACGCCGAGGATCTTCAGTGCCAGGCGTGCGCCGGGATGGACTTGTAGTGTGCCGCCCACGGTGCCGACGGCCATGGGCATGGCCAGCCGGCCGACCAAACCGTTGCTTTCTACCCGCCAAATAGCGAGCGGGCGGTAGCGACCGTCGCGGGCGGCGAAGGCGTGGGCGCCGGCCTCGATGCCGCGCCAGTCGTTGCCGGTGGCGATGACCACCGGATCCACGCCGTTCATGATGCCCTTGTTGTGGGTGGCCGCGCGGTAGATGTCGTCCTCGGCGAAACGTGAGGCGGCCTCAATTTCGTGCGCCAGGGTCGCGCCGCTGTCAGCGGACTTGTCGGTGGCGAGGGCGGTAAAGGGAACCCGGCCGGATACGCGAACCATGCGCCGGTCGGAAAGATTGCTGAGGATGCGCAACCCCACGCGCGCGGACGCGAGTTCGGCCAAGCGCCCGGCCACGGCTTCGGCCGCGGTATTAACCATGTTGGCGCCCATGGCGTCGCGGCAGTCGATGTAGAGGTGCACGACCAGGCGCTGGCCGGGCAGGGTGCGTACCTCCAGATCGCGGGAACCGCCTCCGCGTTCGCGCAGACGGGGCAGAGCCTGATCCGCCATGGCCAAGATTTCGGTGCGCGCGCCGGCAATGGCCGCGCTCGCCGCGACTAGGTCGGCCACCTCGCGCAGCTCGACCTGCGTGGTCATGACGGATTCATCCGCGTCGGCGGAGAAGCCGCCGCCCTCGCGCACCAGGCGCGCCGCATTCGAGGCCGCCGCGATGACCGACGGCTCTTCGACCGCCATGGGAATCAAACGATCCACACCATTGACGAGAAAGTTGAGGCCCAGGCCAAGCGGCATGGCGTAGATGCCGACTGCGTTCTCGACCATGCGATCAGCACCCGCGGCCGCGATGCCGCCCGAGACGAAGAGCGCCAGATCCTCAGGCGAGAGGCCGGCCCGCCGTGCCAGCTCACCTTGGCGTTCTTCGAGAGGCAGGCGGTAGAAACCGGGGAGACGTGAATTCGAACCCGAATCAGACATGAAACAGACCGGAGTTTTCGGAACTGACATCTTCGGGCAAGCGACGGCGTACGCCGACGCGATCTAGGTCGACGTCCAGCGGAGCCAAGGGCTTGGGCAAGGCGCGTGCGAACAGGCGCGCGGTTTCTGGCGTGGCGAACATGGCGATGCCGATATCGCCGCCGCCCGCGCCCGAGGGTTTGGCGATGCCGCCCAATTCCTTCGCGAGGTCGGAGGCGCGCGTGAAGGCGTCGGTCACAATCGGCACCGACGCGGCCGCGCCCAGCACGGCCAAGCGTCGGCCGTAGCGCCCGGCTGCCGCGACCGCGCCCGTCGCGCTGCCGGCATGGAGTTCGGCCACGAATCGTTCGGCAATCTCGCGCAGATTGTCGATCATCTGGCGATAGGCGGCGGGATCTCGCCTACCGAACTTCTGCACCGCTTCGATCATGTTGGTGGTGGAGACAGCTTGTCCGGTCCAAAACACGACCAAGTGCAACCCGGCCGGCGGGGTCAGAGGCTCGACCAGCGGCGGGCCCAGCGATTGGCGTTCGACCTTGATGAACCCTCCGTGAACCGCGGCCGCTACATCGGCGCCCGAACCCGCTCCGCCCTGGGCGGCCCGGTGCGCGGCAAGCGCGACGGCGTAGATGCGCGAGCGGTTGTTCTCGACGGAAATGCCGGCCGACTCGAACACCGCGCCCACGGTGGCCACGGCGGTGGCCGAACTGGAACCGAGGCCAATCTTCTGGTTGCCCTGCTGAAAATCGTCGCTATTCACCAACACCGAGCCGGGCGGCAATGCGGACGCGGCTTCTCCGATTTCGGCGCGCGCGTGCTGGACTGCTTCGCGAACCACGCTCGACATGGGATCCATACCGGGCACGTACTGGGCGACGGCGTGGCGGGAAACGGCCGCTACGACCGCGGGGCCTTCTTCGAGAACGGCGTATTCACCGACCAGGAAGATCTTTCCTGGCGCGATGACCACCGGTGTGCCCACAAGGGTGCTGCGTTCGCCGCCCATTTAGTTCTCGTTGACGATGTGCGCCCCTTGTCCAGGGGCAAGTACCAAGACTCTCATGACTCCAGGGGTGGCGGCTAGTGCGGCCTCTACGCGTGGCACGTCGGCAGCCCCACAAAGCACCTTGACGTGTGGTCCTGCGTCGATGGTGAAGAAGGCCGGTGTGCCACTGGTGCGCAGCGCTTTCACCGTCGACATGGCAGCCACGGTGGCGGGGTTCCAATAGAGGATGTGCGGATCCGCGGCCATGGCGCATGCGTGCATGCGCAGGGCGCTTCGTTCGGCCACGGCGCCCAGAGCCGCGAGGTCGCGAGCCGCCACGGCCGCGCGCGCCTGGTCAAGATCGACGGGCACCGAGGTCAGCCAACCCTGGTAGTAGGGAGATGTCAACGCGGTTCGCTCCATGGCAGCGGTCGAGCCGATGGCCTTTTCACCCTCGGCCGTGATGGCGACACAGAGGCGGACATCCCACGCGCTTTCGCCGAGGAGGCCGCGCGCTACCGCATCGGCGCCGTCGGCGCGCGTACCGGCCGCCATTTCGACGAAGCCGCCAAAGATCGAACGTGCCGCGGAGCCTGAGCCTCGCCGCGCGAGTTCCGAGAGCTCGGCAGGCGACAGGCGGAGCCCCGCCGCACGCGAAGCCGCGAGGGCAAGGGCCGCGAACCCGGCCGCCGACGATGCCAGGCCAGCCGCGGTGGGAACGGTGTTGGTGGTCGCGACTTCGGCTGGAAGCTGGATGCCCGCACGGTTTCGCACGAGATCGAGGAATCGTTGCACGCGGGCGGCGAATTTCGCTTCGGCCGGTGCTCCGGCGAACAGCACGCGGTCTCGGCCGTCGGCATCGCCAGCATCGGCGACGAAACGGACGGTGGTTTCGCTGCCGAGATCGGCCAGTGTGAGCGACAGGCTTCCGGCCGCCGGCAAATTCAGGGCAGCGTCGCGCTTGCCCCAGTATTTGACTAGGGCGATGTTGGTGCCCGCGCGGGCGGTCACTGATTCTGGACGGGGAATTTCAGTCATGTCCGATGGTCGTGGTGAACCCGTAGTAACCCTTGGCGCGCCAGCGGCGCAAGACCTCATCGCCCTGTTCGGCCGCGATAGCGATGACCGCACCGCCGCCGCCCGCGCCGGTCAGCTTGGCGCCCAGAGCGCCGGCAGCTCGCGCGATGTGAACCAGTTCGTCGAGCGCGGGGGTGGATACGCCCACGCCCGACAAGAGGCCGTGCGCCATGTTGAACATGCGAGCCAAGGCAGCCATGTCGCCGGCAGCGAGGGCATCCATGCCCGCGCGCGCGAGGTCGCCCATGGCGTCGACCAGGCGCCGCGCGACGGGTGTGCCGGCGCAAAGATCCGCTACGCCCGCGACGAGGGCACCGGTGTCGTGCGCCTGGCCGGAAAGACCGATGCACAGGTCGAACGGTGCTTTGAGCGGGAGATCCTGCCAGCCCGCCTGCTTGTCGAACTTGCCCAGCCGGCCGCGGCTGGCAGCAGCCGCGTCGATACCCGAGGGCGTGCGGTGAAAGACCGATTCGGCGGAAGCGGCGGCGGCCAGCACGTCGGCCTCGCCCGCGTTGGTGCGCGCGGCAACTGCGCGCGCAATGGCCACGGCCATGGCGGCCGAACTGCCCAGGCCAGCCCGGGCCGGGACTTCGGACTCCAGCCAGAAATCCAGACCAGACCAGTCTGCATTTAGGCGTTCGAGCAAGCGGCGAACGGCCTGGCCAGGCAGCGACTCGTCACCGACTTGCGCCTCCAATCCCCACGCCGGCGCAGAAAGGGCACCGCTGCCTGGGCTCACGTGGGCTCGCACACCGGCGCGAATGCCAGCCGCCACCGCGGGTTGGCCGAACACGACCGCGTGCTCGCCGAGCAGGATAACTTTGCCGTGGCCGAATCCCGTGGTGCTGTCGGTGCTGGCGGACATTAGCGGCTCTGCGGCGGGCACTGCGCGAGCCAGTCGCGCAGCTCGCCCGTGATGACCTTCGACGCCGCGCCCAGATCGGAGGCGCGGGCCACGCCAGCGAGCATGCACGCCGTGCGCAGGCCGTCGATGACCGAAGCGAGAAAGCGGGTTGCACCAGCCGCGCCGCCCTTGCTGGCTGCCGCGAGGACCGGCTGGGCTAGGCCGACCACGCGGGCGCCAAGGGCCATGGCGCGCGCGACATCCAGGCCAGTGCGAATGCCACCCGAGGCGATGATTTCTGCGCGCACCTTGGATTCGGTGAGCCAGCCCACGCAGGCTGCCGTGGGGATGCCCCATTCGTGAAAAAGTTCGCCGCGCGCCGCTTGCTGGCCTTTGGCGCGCAAGGCTTCGATGGCGATCCACGAGGTGCCGCCCGCGCCGGAAACGTCGACGGCCGCGACGCCGGCTTCATCCAGACTGCGCGCGACCGCCGGCGAGATGCCGCACCCGGTTTCCTTGACGACGATCGGCTTGCCCAGTTCCTTGGCCACGCGTCGGATGGTGGAGAGGCCTTGTCGGAAATCGCTGTCGCCACCCGGTTGAGCTAGTTCCTGGCCCACGTTCAGGTGAATGGCCAGGGCATCGGCTCCCACACGCTCGACCGCCGCCGCCACGGCGTTGGTTGGCATGGCGGCCAGTTGCACGACGCCGAAATTGGCGAGCAAGAGCACGTCTGGCGCGACGTCGCGCACCTCGTAGGTCGCCGCCAGCTCGGGCTTGTCGAGCATGGGGCGCTGGCTTCCCAGCCCAAACGCGATGCCGAGCGTTTGCGCAGCACTGGCCAGGGCGCGGTTGATTTTGCGTCCCTCGCTTGTGCCGCCGGTCATGCCAGTGATCAGAATGGGCGCAGCGAGTTTGCGCCAGAGCAGCGAGGTGCCAAGGTCGACGTCGGCGAAGGCCAGCTCGGGCAGGGCAGCGTGGACGAGGTGCACGCATTCGAGCAGGGTCGAACGCTGGTAAGCGCCCGCGCCAGATCGTGCGATCTGAAGGTGATCGGCCTTGCGCTGGGCGATGTCAGTCGATGGTTTGCGGGGCATGCGGCAGAAGGACATTTGAGCATGCGGGCGGCGTCGCGTCGAGGGGGAGGTCTAGTGAGTGCTCTTCGCCGTTTCTAGAAATTCTTGCCACCCAACTAGGTGGTTGATCTCAGCCAGCACGTGGCCGTCGGGGGTGGCGATGCGGACGGCGGGTAGGGTTTCGACGTGGTACTTGGCCTTGATGGGGGCGAGGGTTTCGTCTTCGTTTTCGCGGCTGAGGTCGATGCGAAGCAGAACGAAATCGTCAAGAGTGGGGGCGACGTCGGCGCGGCTGAAGACCTTGACGTCCATTTCCTGGCAGGGCAGGCACCAGTCGGCCATGAAGTCCACCAGCAAGGGCTTGCCCTGGGCGCGCGCCGCGGCCACGGCGGCGGGTTCGGAGTGGAGCCATTCGATGCGGATCTCCGGCGTCAATAGGTAATTGACGAAGCCGAAACTGCCGGCGACGGAAAGTGCTACGGCGACGGCCTTGCGCGTGGCCCGTCGAGCTCCCGCAGAAAAAGAAAGGTGGACGGCGCCGAGGGCGAGACCGGCGCCAAGCGCAACCAAGGTGCCAATCAGAAAGGCGTTGTTGCGCGCGGTGAAGCGGGCCAACACGGGCACGATGGGGCGCAGGTAGTAGAGGCCGGCGACCACCAGCGCGATGCCGAACACGCTCTTGACCGCGTTCATCCACGGCCCGGATTTCGGCAGCTGCATGGAGAAACCAGCGATGGCCCAGAAGGGAACGCCGATGCCGGCGGCGTAGGTGGCGAGAAGCAGAAATCCGTGGCCCGCATCGCGGGTGGTGGCGACGTAGGCCAAAATCCCGGCCAGCGGCGGGCCGGTACAGGGCGCGGCGATGAGCCCACCCACGAGGCCCATCAAGAAGGCGCCCGCGAAGCCACGGCCACCGACCTGCGACAGTCGCCCGTGCAGCGACGCGGGCAGCGTCAGATCAAAGGCGCCAAACATCGAGGCGGCCATGGCGAAGAAGAAAAGCGCCAGCGGAACCACGACGAAGGGGTTGGCCAAAAAGGTTCCGAAGGCCTTGCCCAGCAGTGCGAAAGTCGTGCCCAGGGTGCCGAACATGACGGCGATGCCCGCGACGTAGGCCGTGGCAAGCAGAAACGCGCGCCCGCGCGACGAGGCCCCACGCGCGCCGAAGACGCTGATAGTGATAGGAATCATCGGGTACACGCAGGGTGTGAGCGAGGTCAGGAATCCTGCGGTGAGTGCGAAGGCGAAGGCGTGCAAGGTTCCGCGGCTGGCTGCGGCGGCAAAATCGCCGGCGCTCGCCGGCGCTGGGATCGAGAGCGCAGCGAGAATCGTGGCGAGAATTGCGAGTGTTTGCGAAAGAGCTCGACTGCGGGAGAACACAGTCTGGATCTAGCACGGCCGAGTGTTTGTGACACCGGGCACTGGATGCGAGATGCGGTGACGGTCACCACTCGGGCCATCCGGTTCTGGTGTTACGATGGTGCCTCGATTTGGCCGCGACCAGAACAAAGGAGATCCCCATGCGTCTCGTGCTCGTTGGTGCCGATTACGAGGAGAATCTTGGCATGTGCATGATTGCCGCCGCGGCCGACTCCGCGGGGCATCGCACTTCGGTGGTCCCGTTCCAAAGTTCAGAGGAACGGAGCCTCGTGGTCGAAAGGGTTCTGGCCGCTCGCCCAGATGTCGTCGGCTTGGCGGCCCAGTTCCAGCACCGTGGCATGGACTACCTTGGGCTGGCCTGCGATTTGCGCCGGGCCGGCTTCCGCGGCCACATCACTTCCGGCGGCCAGTTCGCCACCATGGCGCACGCATCGATCTTGTCCGGCCGGTACGGCGTGGACAGCGTGGTGCTCTACGAAGGCGAGCGGACCATCGCCGAGCTTCTCGATGCCGTCGCCAGTGGCAGGGCGCTCGGCAGCGTCGCCGGGCTGGCCTTGCCCGACGGCAAGGGAGGTGCCTATCGAACGGCGCCGCGCGCGCTGGCCTCCAATTTGGACTGTTTGCCCCTGGCCCAGCGTTACCGGCAGCACTCGCGCCAACTTGGCGTTCCCTTCATTCCCGTCAGCGGTAGCCGCGGCTGCTGGGCCGAGTGCAGCTTTTGTTCGATCACGACGGTGTTGCGCGATGGCCGCGAGCACGACGTGCTTGGGCGTCGCCTGCGCTTGCGCTCGCCCGAGGACGTAGGGCTGGAAATGGCCATGCTGGCGCAAGCGGTGGGCGGCAGCGCCATCTTCTGCTTCCACGACGAGAACTTCCTGCTGCCACGGCCCGCGGACAGCCTGGCGCGCGTCGCGGCCATGCGCAAAACCCTCGACGAGCAGGGTGTTGGACCATCCGCGTTCGTGGGCAAGTGCCGGCCCGACACCATGACCAAGGATCTCGCGCGCGAGCTCGGGCGGCTGGGGGTCATCCGCATGTACGTCGGTATCGAGAACGCCTCGCCGAAGGGCGCCGCGCACCTGAATCGCCGCACGGACGTGGCGACCATGGCCGCGGCGCTCGGTGCCTGCGCCGATGCGGGGATCTATGCCTGCTACAACCTGCTCATCTTCGAGCCCGAAACCACCCTCGACGACGTCGCTCAGAACATCGCGTTCATGCGCAAGCACGCATCCACGCCGGTGAACTTCTGCCGGGCCGAGCCCTATCTCGGCACGCCCATGCAACGGCGCCTGCAGACAGCGGGCAAACTGCGCGGCGGCTTTCTGGGCTGGGACTATCGCATCGAGGACGACCGCACCGAACTGCTGTTCCGCATGGCCGCCTCGGCCTTTCGCGAGCACAACTTCGCCAGTGCCGGGGTTGCCAACCGCTACATGAGCCTGGGCTATTCGGCGAAGGTTCTGGACTTCTTCTACAAGGACGCCACCGGCCGGAAGGCCAGCCTAATGGAGCGTGCGCTCGAAATCACGCGTTCGATCACCCTCGATACCTCCGAGTTGCTCGAAGCCGCGCTGGACATCGCCGCGCACATCGACTTGGCCGACCACGATCAAATCGCGCGCCAGACGGCCCTGCTCGGCTTGCGCGTGGCCGTGTCGGACAGAATTTGGTTTGCGGCCATGGATGCGCTCGAACAGGACATGGCGCGATTCGCGCGCGGCGAGGCCCAGGCTGGGCGTAAGACCGCAAGCCGCAGGGTGAAGCTAGCCCAAAACGCCGCCGTAGCAGGCTGGCTTGCCTTGTGGGTTTCGGGAGGAACGTCTTGCGGGCGCGCCGTGGATTCGCTGCCTTCCCCCAATTATGGTCGCGATGCTGGGAAGGATGGTCCCAGCACCCCGGACGGCCCGTTCGTTGTGGACATGGCGCCGCCGCCGGCGGATGCTCGCCCGGACGGTCCGCTGGTGGTCGATGCGCTTCCGCCGGACAGCGGCGCACGCAACGACACTTCGGTCTACGATCCGCTTCCTCCAGACGCCAATCCGCGTGACCTGGTCCCCGACGCGACCCCCATCGACACAGGAACAGGGGATGTGCGGGACGCGGCCAAGGAAGGACCGCTGGTGGTGGACATGGCGCCTCCGCCAGCGGATGCGCGCGACCTGCCGAGAGAGTATTCGTACCCCGACGCCGACATACCGCCAGACGCCAGCGCGCGCGACGCTGGAACTGATGCCCGAGATGCAGGAACGAATGAACCACCCTTCATGGTGGATCCGGTGGTCGATGGGAGACTGGGCCTGCGAATTCCACTGGACATGCCGGGCGGGCGCGACACCGCTACTCGCGAGCATTGGGCCAACACCGCGCCCGTGAGGATGAAGCGGTCGCAGGACTTGCCGCTGTGTCTATGTCCAGAAGTGTGCCTCGTCGGCGAATGGCAGGGCGGCAAGATCCTTGCGCGCCTTTCCGGTGTCTCGGGCACTTTCGGCGTGCGTTGGCAAGCGCAAGGCCAAGTCGACGGCGACGGCGACGAAGTCCTGTGGACGCCCAGCTCCGACGAGGATCAGCTGGACGCCGCCGTGCGCACGCGCGACGGTGTCGCTGTTACCTCGTTGCGCCTTGGGAATGCGAGCGGGCGCAAAGACGCGTAGCTGCCTACCCGCAGAGAAACCCTCATGCGCATGTCGGACATTCTCAGAGCTGGTTTGCACACTCACCAATTGCGCCGGGCTCTGCCTTCCGGACTTGCACTGGGTTTCGCATTCGTGTTGGCCCTGGCTTGCGGTGGCCATTCCAAACAAGGCGGCGACGGCGGTCAGGTGAGCGCTGGCGGCCAGGTCGGCACCGGCGGTCAGGTTGGCGCCACGGATCGGGACGGTGCCGTCGACAGGACGTCCCCGCCGGTGGATTGGAAGAGACGGCTGCTGTCGACGGCCGTGGGCAAGCCGAAGCCCTCGACACGGGGCCGGCAGACGACCAGGCGCGGTGCGAGAACAGTGGAGGATCGTGGATGAAGTCATGCCCCGACTGCTCAGGCTGCCCCTGCACCTACTATTGCGGTTGCGATCTTGAAGTCGGGAGCGGCGTGCGCACCGCTTTCATTGAACGCAACGGTGAATGCGTCCGTTGTTCTGTTGATTGCGACTGTGCGCAAACCGCCGCAGGCTCCTTGATTGGCCAAGATCCCCGTCCTGGCCAAGATCCCCGTCCGAGGGTCGTGTGCCAAGATCCCCGTCCCAGATAAGATCCCCGTCCGAGGGTCGTGTGCAGAAGACACGCCCTGGATCAGGTCAGACAGCGACGAACAGGTTCCTGGGATCCATGGCGGCGCCTCCAAGATCGGGAAACCGGATCTTCACGGCGCAAATCGAACACGCAGATGGTTCGTCGGCGCCGCGAGTGGGGAGCGCGCGCAAGCGAGTGCCAATGCGCCTGGGCGCCGGCTACTCTCTTCTTCATTTGACCGGACGGCGCCAGCTACGCGAGAGCAGGATCCTTGGGCGGGCCGAGGATGGCTTGCTCAGCTGCTTCGGCGGTCTCACAGGCAACTTTGCCGAACTTGCGCATCCAGAAGGTTCCGAACGGGAACAAGACGCCTGCCAACCCGGCCATGTGTTTCTGGAACGCATCACGGTACTTCTCAATGAATCCCCGGTTGCGCAGGAGCGCCTCGATGCGTGACCACTTGTTCTTCGCGGCCACGCGGGGGCTCATCTGGAATCGTGGGGCGCGCCCTTCGGGACTGTGAAATGGATTCTGCCCAAGGATTCGGGTTCGTCCAAGCACCGTGATGCCTTTGATGGCTCGCCGCTGGCGGTGGTCTGCTTCCTTGGCGCGAACGCGCTCGGTGACGAGGTTGGCCCAATCGTTCTGCCCAAGGTCTTGAAAGCCGCGCGGCCGGGCGATAGTGAGGCTGACGACTTCGGGCATGTCGCCGTCGTCGCGGAAGAAGTGCTTCGGCCGGGTTGCGGTGAGGTGACCGCCAGAGATGGTGGCATGGAAGGTGGTAACGCCGGGCCATTCCTCGACGGTGTCGACCAGATCTGCGGCAGTAGGATTGGTGAAGGCGTAGGTCATCTTGTCGAGGATGTCGTTGGGCTCGACCAGATGAACGACGGAGGTCGGCTCAGAGGACCAGAAGCCTTCGAAGCGGCCAAGGTGGGCGTTCTGGCAGCGAGCGAGTAG
>Ga0265329_10000034_pt1 | contig 55575 bp, 48 predicted proteins | sample 41627metaG_FD_202091 | JGI IMG/M metagenome (GOLD analysis project Ga0265329, IMG submission 202091) | Rhizosphere microbial communities from Carex aquatilis grown in University of Washington, Seatle, WA, United States - 4-16-27 metaG | ecosystem: Host-associated > Plants > Roots > Rhizosphere...
TTCCGATTTGCCTAATTTACCTGGCGATACCTATAAGCACTTCACCTGCACGGACATAGTAAGACCGATTTCGTTTCGGGGCAGTATCGACTCTGACAATATTTCGCTTGCTCAGGTAGCCTCATCGGTGACCTCACCGTACACGGAAGCGTGCTCCGTGGAATTGCCGCACGCGCCGCGCGTGCGCCGAGCCATTGCGGGCCAGTCGCCCATACCCGTACGACACCTTCGCGAAGAACATGACAAACGACCCGGGGCAACGAGGATCTTCCGCGGCGATGGATAGAACGGACGACGCGTCGACTTCTTCCACGCAGAGCTCCAAACAGAGCTCTTCTGCGCAGAGTTCCAAACAGAGCTCTTCTGCGCAGAGCTCTTCCAAACCGACCTCTTCCACGCAGAGCGCTCGCACACCGAGCTCCGCGTCCACGCCACCCGAGATCGTCATCGTGAAGGCGACCCGCGAGGAGCTGCCCGGCGCCGGGCTCGAGATCGCTGGCCTCCCGGTCGCCGTGAGGTTGGTCAAGCAGCTGGCGCGCAGCCGGATCCACGTGGTCCTGCTCAGCGACGGCGTGGTCGAGCTTCCACCGGTCGGTGACCCGGACTCGCCGGGGCTGGACGAATTGCCCGCCGGGACAGAGGTGGTGCGCGTGGCCGACGGGGTGACGCCCGCCTCGGCGCTCGAGACGCTGCGCGCCGCACACCCGGAGGCTGCCGTCGTCGGGGGGGACGTGTTCTGCATCTCCGTCTCCGCCGCGATGCGGGCGGGCTGGCGCGATCAGGCCAGCCTGGCCGGAGCTGGCCCCGGGGCGGCCCCCTGCACGCGGGTCTCGGACGAGACCAGCCGGAGGGACTGCGAGGACCGGCTGTTCGGGGATCTCCTCCGCGGTGATCTCGGCTTCATCGCGCGCCACCTCAACAAGAAGATCTCCTTCCCCATCACACGCTACCTGCTCTGCCGGCTGCCCGTCACTCCCAACCAGGTCACGCTCGGCTCGGCCCTGCTGGGCCTCCTCGGCTGCGCCCTCGTCGCCACCGGGAGCCCGGGTTCAACCATGCTCGGGATGGCGGCGGCTCAGCTCCAGTCGGTGCTCGACGGATGCGACGGCGAGCTGGCGCGGGTGCGCTTTCAGCAGACCGCCATCGGCGAATGGCTGGATTCGCTGATGGACGACGGGCTGAACCTGGTGCTGGTGCTGGCCATCACGAGCGGTCTCGTTCGCAATGGATGGGGCTCGGCGGCGCTGGTCCTCGGCGGGGCCACGGAGGTGATGCTGCTCGTCTACAACCTGGTCTCGTACCGCGAGCTCGTCCGGCAGGGCGCCGGTGGCGAGCTCTTGAAGATCCGCTGGAAGCTCAACGGCGGTCGCGACATGAAGGCGGTCTGGGCCACCCCGGGCGCCATCGGGCCGGTCCGGCGCGTGATCCTCACCCTCGGCCGTCGCGACACCTTCGTCTTCGCCTGGATGGTGCTCGCCGTCCTGCACCTCATGCCGCTGGCCCTCCTGTGGGCCTTCCTGGTGGCGGTGCCGTGCGTCGTGCTCGCGGTGGCTCAGCTGGTTCTGCCCGACGCGAAGCCGGAGGGGTGACGACGGGGAGCGAGGACGAGGCAAGACGACGAGGACGGCGACGAGGACGAGGACGGGCTCCAGGGCCCGGAGCTTCAGGAGCTCGAGAGAGCTGGGGCGGTGAGGTCGTCCCGGGGACGGTCGAGGTCGCCGGGCACCATCAGTGGGCGGCCCGCGGGGTGCGGGTCCTTGGGGATGTCGATGGTGATCGTGGTCCCGACGCCGGCCTCGGAGCGGACCCCGATCCGCCCGCCGAGGCTGCGTGCCGCCTCCTCCACCGCGCCCATTCCCTCCCCTCGTCCGGACAGCTGCGACACGGTGTCCGCCGTGGACAGCCTTGGCGCGAAGATGAGGCCGCAGAGGGTGTCGTGGTCGGGCTTGTCTGGACCGGCCAGACCGCGCTCGACCGCCCGCCTCCACAGCGCCTCGGTGTCGATCCCCCGACCATCGTCGCGGACCGTGACCCGCCAGTCGGACCCACGATCCTCGAAGCCAATCTCGAGGGTGGCCCGCTCGGGCTTTCCGAGCGCCGTCCGTTCGGAGGCTGGCTCGATCCCGTGATCGACGGCGTTTCGCAAGAGGTGGGGCAGCACGGAGATCAGCGGCATCACGCGCTCGGGCACCAAGGGGATGGCTCCGCCCTCGACGTGCAGGTCGATGGCCTTGCCCAGCCGCTCCCCCACCGCCGCCGCCTGCTCGCCGATGGGCCCGAGGAGCTCGTCGGCGCGCTTGAGCCGGAGACGTCTCAGGCGGTCGCGGAGCTCGGCGCGCACCGGATCGACGTCGGCGGTCCGGTCGAGCAGCGCCTCCATCTGCGCCAGGTCCGCGTCATCGATGAGGAAGGATTCCCGGGCGCCGCCCTGCCGGTCGATGCCGAGCACGTCGAAGTAGGCGGAGAGGAACTTCTCGAACTCGACCTGGATCTCGATGACGGGCTCGAGCTCGATTCGAGGTTGCTCCTCGACCAGGTGGGCGCGCGAGGCGAGCTCGGTGAGGCCGTAGCAGCCGGCGTTGCCCTTGATGGTGTGCAGCTCGCGTCGCGCCCGGACGTCGTCGCTGACGCGCAAGGCCTCGCGCACCGAGCCGAACCGTGCGGTCAGATCCGACACGAACCGGCGGAAGGAGGTCCGATTGCGGATGGCCGCGAGCACGGTCTGGCTCTCGCGGTTGGCGCGCTCGGCGGTCTCGACGTCGGTGACGTCTCCGAGCCCGAAGAGGATCTGGCTCACCTTCCCGGAGAGGTCGCGCACCGCGCTGGCGTGGAGCTGCAGGACGCGATCGCCGCGCACGATCCGGGTGGAGGCGAGGCCACACGTCACGTCCTCGGGCAGGAGATCGTCGAAGATCTGCTCGATGGCGAGATCCAGCCACGCGGCGGCCGTTCCCTTGAGCCCGAGCGCCGCGCTCGCCTGCTGACCGGGGAGCTGCTGGTCACCGAGCAGCTCCCCGAGCGCGCGCGTGTGACCGTCGGTGATGCACATGTCCCGGCCCACCAGGAAGAACCCGAACCGGACGTGGTCGAGGATGGCCCGGATGGTGCGCGTGCGCTCCTCGACGGTCCGCTCGAGGCCGGCGTTGGCCGCCGTCAGCTCGTCCTTGAGCCGCATCACCTGCTCCAGGGTCTTGCGGATGGCGCGGTAGATGAGCAACCCGGCCGCCACGCCGAGGCTGGCCGACAGGACGAACACCCCGAGGACGGTGTCGCGAGCGGCCGCGTAGATGCCCCGCGTGGCGCGCGCCTTGGCCTGCAGGCGGGCGTCGGCCCGCTCGATGAGCTCCTTGATCAGGGCCTCCCAGGAACGGCTGTGGGTCTGCGAGAGCGCGGAGGCCAGCGCGGGCTGGTGGGACGCGGAGAGGGCCATCACCCGCTTGCGCAAGCCCACCTGTGCCTCGAGATCGGCCTCTATGGCCGCCCATCGCGACGCGTCCTCGACCAGCAGGAAGCTCTGATAGCGGGCCATCTGCTGGGCGATCCCAGTCTGGGCGCGCTCGAGCTCGGCCGCCATGGCCGCGGCCCGGGCGGGAGCGGTCTCGGTGATCTGGTCGCGCTCGAGGAGGATCTGCGAGCGGATCCGCTTGCGCAGCTCGGTGATGGCCAGCAGCCGCTGCACGTCGAGCTGGATGACCGACTCGAGAGAGATCTCGAGCCGGTGCAGTCCCCAGAGCCCCGCGCCGCAGGTCACGAGGCTCCCGAGCATGAGGGCCAGGACCAGTGCGCTGAATCTTCTGCTGAGTGAGCCCACGCCGACCTTCTCCCGCCACGAGACACATACACGTCCGGCGCCCGCGAGGTTCGCGTCCGCCGCCCGAGCTCATCTCGGCCCTTCTACCTCGGGCCTTGACCCCGACCCGGACGACGACCCGGCCAGACGGCGGGCGGCCGGCGGCTCGCGATCGGCGTCTCTCGGGTCGAGAGGTGTGTACCCACAAGCCCCACCTCGCCGGCCCCAGACGAACACGAACACGCGCTCGAGCTCGCTAGCCCCCCGGATCCGCCGGAGCCGAGGGATTCCGCCAGATTCTAGCTCGCGCCCGCGCCTCGCTCACTGGCAAGTCCCCATTTGCTTCAGCCCGGAGTAGGCCACTCCGCAACCGGTATCTCCGAAGGGCTTGGCCGTGTTGTACGCCGTCAGGCAATCTGCCTTCGAGGTGGCGTCGGCGAGGGCATTGCAACAGGCGAGGAGATCGGCGCAGGTCCCGGTCACCGTGAACCCATCGAGCGAGAAGCTGCCATCGAAGCTGGGAATGGAGCCGTCGAAGCCGGGGATCCCTCCGTCGAGGCCGAACAGCCCGGCCCCCCCGCTCCCGGTGCTCCCACCGGTGCCGACTCCGCCCGAGCCCGAGGCACCGGCGCTCGCCCCCGAAGCCCCTCCCGAGCCGGTGCTCCCCCCGCTGCCTGCGCCGCCCGTCCCGCTCGCCCCCCCCGCCCCCGTGCCCGCGCACTGGGGAGCCGCCTCGGCACAGCTCGTCAGCTCGGCACAGGTGTTCTTGGTCAAGCACTGCTGGTAAGCCGCCAGGATGGCGGCCGAGTTCGAGCAGGCCGCCGCCGCGCTGCCCGCCTGCGTCTGGCACCGGGTCTTGCAACCCGCCACCACGACCTGAACCTGCACCGCGGCTGCGTCCATGGCGCACAGGGAGCTCACCTTGTCACAGGTCTGGCCGCACAGGGCCACGGGATCGATCGGCTTGCTGCTGCCGCCGCAGCCGAGCGCCAGCAGACCGAGACCAGCCAAGGATACGACGACGACGCGGACGCGGTTCCAGCTCATGGCATCTCCTGTGCAATTCTCTTGGGGATAAGTGGCACGAACGAAGTGAGCATCGTGGCTCCGAAGCCGGCGCGCAATATGTGACCGCGGTCGTGCACGTCGCCGGGGCCAGTCCCCAGCTCCGCGGAGCGCGATCGGCTCATGGCTCGATCCGGTGGGCGATCTCGGACTCCCGGGAATACTCGTAGCGCCCCGAGGTGAAGTCGCGCAGATCCCACTCGCCGTCCTCGAGCACCTCGGTCTGCACGGCGATCTCGCTCGCCGTCGGCCCCACCCGGACACGGACGTGCTCCCGCAGGTCGGACGACTCGGGCGTCTCCGCGGAGCCCTTGACGGGGCGCGACGCGATGAGGAGCCCGTGCGCCACGTCCATCGTCTCGGTGCGCCAGGCCTGCTCGGCGGCCAAGGCCTCGAGCCGCTGCCAGCGCGCCGTCACCGCCGTCACGGCCGGGACCGAAAGAGGCTTGTATTCCCGGATCTCGACGTGCTCGCGGGTGAAGGGGCGCAAGGCCGACGCACAGCCGCCGCCCAGCGACAGACAGCCGGAGAGCCCCAGGACCAGGGCGGGCAAATCGGCTGGATGAAACCGCACGAGCCAGAATCGACAGAACGGCCCCCCGCCTTGAGCCGCCCTCGGCCGAGGCGGGCGAAAGGGCCCGCCCCACCCGCCCGCGTCTCCTTCTACTTCTCTTTCTACTTCGGGTCCTCGTCGTCCACCGAGGTCGAGACCGACTCCGAGCGCCGCTTGGCTTCCTTCTCGGCCCGCCCCGAGGTGTCGCCGAAGTTGAACTGCAGCGCCGTGGTCACGTCGAACGCGAGGCCGGCCTTGGGCGTCCCGTACATGGCCTTGATCTCGGCGATCCAGGACAGGCCCGGGGAGATCTCGTAGTACACGCCGCCGGTCGCCCCGAACAGGATGCCGCCGATGCGGATGGTGTCCGTGATGCTCCCGATGGCGAGGTTCATGCGGACCCCCTCCCCACCCCCCGCCACGCCACCATAGGTGAACCGCAGCCGGCTCTGCTTGGTGTAGTGCAGGACCTTCAAGAACACCGAGTGGGCCCCCGACGCCGTGTACCCCGCCACCTTGCTCGGCTGATAGATCCACTGGCTCCGACCCTCGACCGACAGGGACCAGTCGGGGGTCGGCTGCCATCCCACCTCGGGGGCCGCCTGCCCGAGCCCGGCCCAGCCGAAGCCGCTCAGGGTGTAGGGCCTCTCCTTGGTCGGATCAGCGTTGTAGCTCATGACGCTGGCCTCGGCCTGACCGTTGATGGCGTAGGTGAAGCCGGTCCCGAGCCCGATGCCGATCCAGAAGCGCCGGTTGCCGAAATGGGTGTCGAGCCCGACCCGCGAGGCGTCGTAGCGCCCGAGCTGGACCCTCGGGGTCTCGCCCTCCTTTTCCTCGAGGGGATTCTCCTCGGCCTCGGAGCGCGCCGGGGCCTTGGCGACGGTGCTGGTGCTCTCGACGATCAACATGACGTTCGGGCTCTCGGCGCGGCCGTTCGACACGACCGGCTTGCCGGTGGCGTCGAGCCCCTCGAAGTAGAACTGCAGCGAGGTGCCGTCCACCCGCTTCTTCGGGACCGTGGCTTGCCACCACCCGCCCGACGAGACGGACATGTCGATGGTCTCGTAGCTCTGCATCTGAAAGCCCTTGTAGAACAGCTGCACCTTGGCCACGCCCAGGCTGCCGGCGGCGGCGCAGCGCAGGACGACCTTCTTGAGCGGCGGGGTCTCGTCCGGAGACGGGCAGTCGAGGGCCACGACGTTGGTCGGAAGGGCTGGCTCGGTCTCCGGTGCGCTCTCGGCAGGGGTGTCGCCTCCGCGCTTGCCGCTCGGCTCGGCCGCGGCCGGCTGCGCCGCGGCCCCCGCGGAGGATTCGCCCGAGCCCGAGCTCGCGTCTCCGCCGAAGCCTGGCAGGTCGGAGATCCCGGCCGCCGCGGCAGCCGAGCCGGCCCCCGCCGCGCCCGCTCCGCCGTGTCGCTCCTGCGCCTTGGCGAACAGCTGCTTGAGCGAGCCCGCCACCATGTTCTTGTCGAGCTTGATGTCCGGCTGGATGTCGAGGGCCTTACCGAAGTAGTGCTGGGCCTTCTTGCCGTCCTTGTAGCCCACCCAGTAGAGTGCGCCGAGGTGGATATAGGTCCGCGCCATCACCGGGTGGGTCTCGAGCCCGGCGCGCTTGCCGAGCTTCTCGGCCTCGAGCAGGGATCTCCGGGCGGGTTCGAAGTCCGCGGTGTCGTAGTCGTCCATCGCGCGCTTGTTGAGCTGCACCAGGCGGTCGACGGCAGCCTGCGCCTGCGCCTGCGCCCGTCGGGGCGCGGCCACCAGCGACGTGCCAGCGAGGACCGACAGGAGCGTGATCAACGGAAAGGGAAAGCGACCTGGACGGAGGGGGGGACGAATCATCGTGCTTGGCTGCCTTTCCTGGGTATGCCCGTCGGGATGCCCGTCGTCCGCAAGAGCGCACGGGCGCGAAAGGGAAACAGAAGGAGGAGAAGAGACGGAAGGACCTGCGTGCGTATTCCGTGGTTCGGGCTCATGTCTTCGGTGACGTTCCTCGATGACGTTCTGGGTGACGGCCCCGACCTCCCCGCTGCTGGACCCATCGGGCTCCGCGTCTGAAACCACCCTGCCATGCAAATCCGCGCTTTCACGACGGGAGCCAACCTGTTCGGTGCTCTAGCCTCGCCCTTCCGGGCGCGCGTCGTCAATGCCTAACCTCAAAACGACATGACTTCGCGCCCACCGACGACGAGAACCAGCGGGGAGAAAACCGCGCCCCGCCGCCCGAATTCCTTGCGCCCCCCCAGCATCCGCGATATTGACGAGAGGTTCGGTCGTCCCCCTTCCACTCGAAACCATGCCTCCGGAGGCCAGCCGGTGAAACAACTTATCGCCTACCTTCTCGATCACGCGATGCTCGACTTCTCCGGCGATCTGACGCTGGAGACGGTTCGAGAGTTCCTGCGTGACGACGACAGTCCCGAGGCGCGTACCCTGATGTCCAAGCTGAGCCAGGAAAAGGGGGTGGACGACATGGTGGTGACGATGGCCGACTGCCTGCAAGAGTACCTTCGCACGGGATTGAACGAGACCGTGGTGCGCGATCAGCTCAAGCTGTACATGGAGAGCTGATCCGAGGTTGGATGGCGTCGGATGGCATCGGCGCACTCCGGATTTCCGAGGGGCCCCAGCGGGGGCATCGGGGTTTTGGGCCTCTTGCTGGCGGCCTGCAGCGTCTCGACCGGTGACCTGTCGCGCGCCGGAACCTGTGACCCGTTCGAGATCGTCGGCTCCTACCCCATCGATGGGAGCGTGGGGATCGCCACCGACGTGGTGGGGACCTTCCGCTTCAACGACTTCCCCGATCCGGAGAGCGTCGGTCCAGGCAACATGTCCCTGTGGACCGGGGTCTACTATCACACCGGAACGTTCTCGATCAGCCTGGTCGACCGCGCCGTGCGCTTCCGCCCGACGAGCCCGCTGGCCAGCGCGCAGCTCTACACCTTGCAGCTCTTGCCGACCGTGAAGTCTCTGCGCGGCTGTCAGCTCGGCCCGCCGCCGAAGCCGCCTGGGCCGTGGGCCATGCCCGCCTACCTGGTGTCGTTCCACACCGCCGTCCCCACCAGCATCGACGGGACGGAGGCCCCCGCGCGGCTCCTGCCGCGCCCGGTGTCCTTCGCGGACGTGACCGCGCTCTTCGCGCGCGACTGCGCCGGCTCCGGGTGCCACGTGCAAGCGGACGCCGCGACCAGCAGCGCGGCGGCGGGGGGCGCCGGACCGGACCCCGGGTCGGCGGCTGGGCTCGACTGTCCCACGATCCCCGCCTCTGGGCTGTCCCTGTGCTCCCGCGACGCGCTCGACCAGCTGCTCGGGAAGGGCGCGGTCGAGGTCCCGCGCCTGATCCGCGTGGCCCCGCACGACTCGGCCCGCAGCTACCTGCTGCGCAAGCTGCTGGGCGCGCCGCCGGTCATCGGCCATCAGGGGACGCCGGTCTTCGGGCAGCCCGGCATCAGCCTCGAGGATCTCCACCTGCTCGAGGCCTGGATCGACTCGGGCGCCCCGGCCAGCTGAGCACCGAGCACACGCGCCGGCGCTACCCGCCGCCGCTCACCATCATCAACCGCTCGATGGCGGCGTCGAGGCGGACCACCGCGGCCTGCAGCTCGAGGAGCTTGGCGCGATCCTTCTCGACCGACTCCGGCTTGGCGTGGGCCACGTACTTCGGGTTGTCGAGCTTCTTGGCCAGCCAGGCCTGATCCGAGGCCAGCTTCTCGCGCTCGACCTGCAGCTTGGCCTTCTCGGCCGCCGGATCCACCAGGCCGATGAGCGGCACCACCACCTCCACGTCGGCGGCCATCGCCGTCGCCACCGGCCCCGCGAGGTGCGACACGTTCGAGCCCGAGCCGGCACGCTGCACCCGGATCGACGAGCATCGGCCGTGCTCCGCGATGATCTGCTTGTAGCCCTCGAGGATGGTCTTCTTGTAGTCGTCGCCGACGGTGAGGACCGCGGTGAGGCGCGCGATGCTGGGGATGTTCCGCTCGGCGCGGATGGTCCGCAGGGCCACGATGACCTTCTGCACCAGCGCCATCGAGGCCTCGGAGGCGTCGTCGACGAAGCGCAGATCCTTCACCGGGTAGAGGGTGATCATGATGCTCTGGGGGGCACCCGAGGGCTTGGGCAGCTGCTGCCAGATCTCCTCGGTGACGAAGGGCATGAAGGGGTGGAGCAGCCGCATCGCCACCTCGAGCGCGTGCACCAGCACCCCCTGGATCTTGAGGCGCAGCTCGGCGTCGAGGTCGGGCCTCGCCAGCGAGGCCTTGGCGAGCTCGATGTACCAGTCGCACAGCTCGTTCCACACGAAGTGGTAGACGGCCTGCGCGGCGTCCGAGATGCGGTAGTCCTCCAGCGCCTCGTCGACCGCCTCGATGGCGCGCTGGACCCGCGACAGGATCCAGCGCTCCGGCAGGTCGAGCTCGGCGCGGTCGGGGCCATCCGCCACCCGATCGGCGAAGCGCTCGGGATCGAAGCCCTGCAGGTTCAGCAGCGCGAAGCGGCTGGCGTTCCAGATCTTGGTGGCGAAGCGCCGCGCGTCCTCGACGTTGCCCATCGAGAACTTGATGTTGCGGCCCTGCGCCGCCTGGGTGGTCAGCCAGGCCAGGGCGAAGCGCAGGGCGTCGGCGCCGTGCTTGTCGATGACGTCGAGGGGGTCGATGGTGTTCCCCTTGACCTTGGACATCTTCTCGCCCTTCTCGTCCGTGACCATGGTGTGCAGGTACACGGTGCGAAAGGGGACCTTCTTCATGAAGTGCAGGCCCGCCATCATCATGCGGGCCACCCAGAAGAAGAGGATGTCGTAGCCGGTGTCGAGCACGCTCGTCGGGTAGAAGGTCTTGAGCTCGCGGGTCTCGTTCGGCCAGCCGAGGGTGGCGAAGGGCCACAGCCACGACGAGAACCAGGTGTCGAGCACGTCCTCGTCCTGCACGAGCTTGGCCTCGCCGCAGTGCCCGCAGTGGTTGGGGGTCTCGCGGGCCACGGTGATCTGGCCACAGGCGCCGCAGGTCCAGGCCGGGATGCGGTGCCCCCACCACAGCTGGCGCGAGATGCACCAGTCCCGGATGTTGCGCATCCAGTGGAAGTAGGTCTTGGACCAGCTCTCGGGGACGAAGCGGGTCTTGCCCTGCTCCACCGCCTCGATGGCCGGCCTGGCCAGTGGCTCCATCTTGACGAACCACTGGGTCGACAGCATGGGCTCGACGATGGTCTCGCAGCGCTGGCAGTGTCCTACCGCGTGCACGTGGGGCTTCGAGCCGCGCTCGAGGCCGAGCTCCGCGAGGCGGGCCTTCACCGCCTTGCGGGCGGCGAAGCGGTCGAGCCCCGCGAAGGGACCGCCGACCGCGGTGACCGCCCCGCGCTCGTCGAGCATGGACAGCATGGCCAGGCCGTGGCGCTGTCCGCTCTCGAAGTCGTTGAAGTCGTGGGCCGGGGTCACCTTGACCGCGCCCGTGCCGAAGGTGGGGTCGACGAGGATGGGGTCGGCGATGATCGGGAACTCGTAGCCGGTGAGCGGGTTGCGGATGCGCTTGCCGATCTTGTCGCGGTGGCGGGGATCGTCGGGGTGGACCGCCACCGCGGTGTCGCCGAGCATGGTCTCGGGGCGGGTGGTGGCGATCACCACCTCCCCGGAGCCATCGGCCAGCGGATAGGCGAACTCGTAGAGCTCGCCCTGGCGGCCCTCGTCGTACTCCACCTCGAGATCGGAGAGGGCGGTGCGGCAGGACACGCACCAGTTGATGAGGCGGCGGGCGCGGTAGATGAGCCCCTCCTCGTGCAGGCGCACGAAGGCCTCCACCACCGCGGCCGAGTAGCTCGGCTCCATGGTGAACTTGAGCCGGTCCCAGTCCAGCGAACAGCCGAGCTTCTTCTGCTGCTCGAGGATCCGATTGCCGGACTTCTCGCGCCAGGCCCACACCCGCTCGACGAAGGCCGCACGGCCGAGATCGTGGCGCGACTTGCCCTCGGACTCGCGGAGCTGACGCTCGACCACCATCTGGGTGGCGATGCCCGCGTGATCGGTGCCTGGCAGCCACATGGCGTTGTAGGCGGCCATCCGCCGCCAGCGGGTGAAGATGTCCTCGATGGTGCACCCGAGCGCGTGGCCCATGTGCAGCACCCCGGTCACGTTGGGCGGCGGGATGACGATGGCGAAGGGCGCCTTCGGGGCCTGGGCGTCGGCGTGGAAGTAGCCACGCTCCATCCATTCCTGGTAAAGCCGGGGTTCGATCGATGCGGGGTCGTAGTTCTTGGGCAGATCAGCCATGGAACGCGCTTCCAGACTCCAGACTCGGAGATGGTGGGGGGAAGAGGTGGGGGAAAGAGGTTTAGATGCGGCCGCGCTTAGAAAGTTCTTCGCGGATGATGGCCTCTGCCAGCTCCGGCACCACCTCCCACACGACCTTTTCGATGATCTCCCGAGAGAGCTTGGCGATGGCCTCGTACTCGGGACCGCGGGCGGCGATGGCGCCGAGCTTCTGGTCGACCTTCGATCCTAGGACGCTCGACGCACCGGACGAGAGCGCGGCCACCACGCCGGCACCCGCCCCCGAGGGCGACGGGGACGCGAGCGGAAAGAGCGACCCGGGCGCGGACACGATCGCGGCCGATGGGGCCGCCGGAGCGGCGGCCCCGCGCAGGTGAACGGGACCTTGGACATGCCCCTGGGCCTGAGCTGCCGCCGAGGCCGGCGGCTGCCCCCCGAGGCCCGATGGCGGGAACCCGGGGGCGGCGAGGCCCCCCGGACGAATCCCGATGGGCTGATTGGCGGGGCGCGCCGGGGCCTGGGCCGCCACGGCGGGCATCCCCACCAGCGTCCGGGCCGAGGCCGGCGTCACCATCGGGACGGGCGGGGCCCCCCCCCGACCGACGTGCGTGGCCCCGGGACCGAGCGTGCCCGGGCCCTGGAGGGGCGAGGCGGCAACGCTGGCCGAGGGCTCCGGTGCGTGGGAAGGCGAATGGGCGGCGGCGGAGCCGGATGCCGCGGGAGAGCCCTGCGCTCCCGCCGGGCGGCCCGGGGTGAAGGCCCGCGCTGCCGCCGCCGAGGCCGACGGCACGATGCCCGGACGGAGCCCCGGGATGAGCGACGGACGCATCCCACCGCCGGGACTGGCCCCGGCGGGATGGGCCACCGGCGCGTGCCAACCCGCGGGGTGGCTCGGCATCTGCGGAGCCGTGGGCGGCGCGGGGAACGTGGCCACGTGGACGGGGGCAGGCGCGCCCGCGTGGCCCGTGGGGAGCGCGGCGGCCACCACCGCGGCGACGGCGGTCGGGGCTTGACGCGGCGCCGGGCTCGGGGACCGCACCACCGGAGGCGGCGTCGCCACCTCCTCGTCCTTCGGATGCCTCTCCAGGTGCCGTTCACGCGGCTCGTGCCGCTCGTCCTTCTCGGGCAGAGGGGTGTAACCCGCGACCGCCGTGGCCTCGAATCCGTCGTTCGGCCCCGAGGCCTCGATCGCGATCTCCCCGTAGTCATCGGCGAGGCCCGGAAGGGCGTCCGGTGGAACCTCGAGCGTCGCCGAAGCGACGTCGACCGCCGACTCGGGGACGCCGTCCGCGACCGGCGGGGCAGCCGCCGCGATCGGGCCCTTCGCCAGGGCCTCGCGCACCTGGCCGATCATGGCGGTCGAATCGAAGGGCTTCGTGAGCTCGCCGTCGGCAGCGCACCCGCGCAGTCCCCCGGGATCGACCGGGTTGTGGATCGAACCGAGCAGGTAGACGGGAACGTGCGCCAGAGACAGGTCCGCCTTCAGGGCGCGACAGAAGTCGTAGCCGGAGCGCCCCCCCATCGAGACGTCCGCGATCACCAGATCGGGGCGCGACTGGCGAGCCAGGGCGAGCCCTTCGTCCGGGGAGCGCGCGGCCAGCAACGTGACGTCTTCGGCGGCGAAGGTCATGGCGAAAGCCTTCTGTATCGTCACGCTGTCGTCGGCGATCAGAATCCGCTTGGACATGATCGCCTCTGGATATCATGTGCGTCGTAACTGGTCAATTTGACCGGGTTTTGGGGGTGCGACGGGGCGCCGGTCGGCGGGGAGCGCTCTCGAGGTCGGGCCGAGGCGGTCGGGGGGCACCTTCGAGGCGGGCACGCGCGCGCATATCATATAGTGCGAAGGTGCACCGCGTTCACGGCTTCGTCCGTCGGCTTCGAGCAACTCCGCGCGGGCGGCGGGTGGGCCCGGCCCGGGCCCGAAGCCGCGCCCGCGCGGCGCCGCAGATGGTGGCGTCGGCGGCAGCGGCGGCGGCGCTGATCTCGGCGCTGGGGTCGCCAGCGCGACTGGCCCACGCCGACCAGGACGACTGGGAAATCTCGGCGCGCGCCGGGGTGGCCAGCGTCGTGGTCGACGGCCGCGATCCGCTGGGGTTGGGCCTCGGGCTCGACGTCCAGTACGGCCTCGACGACGCGTGGGCGGCGCGCCTCTCGGCGAGCGGCGGCCGCCACGGGGTGGATGCCGACCCGGCGCGCGGGCTGCCGGGCGGCACCATCTGGTCGTACTCGGCCTTCGCCGGAATCAACTACACGATGGACGTGTTGCGGCTGTTGCCGACGTTCGAGCTCGGCCTCGGCTACCTGGGGATCGCCGGGGCGGTGCAGGCGCAACGCCGCTCGCTCGGCGTGCAGGCGGGCATCGGCGCCGACTATCTGTGGTCGCCGCGCTTCACGGTCGGCGCCAAGGCCGAGTACGTCTTCGCTCCGTTCGACCTCATCTCGAACGCGCTCAATGGCAGCCAGACCCCGCAGGCGTTCTCCCTCAGCGTCCGGATCGGCTGGATCCTGAACTGAAGCCCCGCGGAAGGTGATGGGTCACCGGCGTCCGATTCGTTCGAGGGATCGACGACCTGGTCGACGGGGGGTTATGCTTCACGCGGGAGCCTTCTCCGGTGCTGCTGGCGCAAACCACACTGTCCATGCTCGCGGCGCTGGTGACACCGGTCTGGGCGCTCGGCCCGTCGGAGATCGGTGTGCACAGCGAGCTCGCCTGTCCCGCCCCGGAGCTCGTGGCGGCCCGCCTGCGGTCGCTCGTGCCGGATGACGTCGCCTTGGCCCCCGGGACCCGGATCGATCTGAGAGCCAGCGGTGCGGACGGACCGTCCAACCCGCAGGTCCCGCCCGTGGGGCATCTCGTGCACGTCGTCATCGCTGGCGTTACCGGAGCGCCTGACGTCCCGATCGGGACGGTGCGCCTGGACGCTTCTTGCGACGACGCCGTGGACCAGGCCGCGGTGCTCATCGCGGCGTGGCTCGGACGCTACGAGACCCCTGCTCCGGTCGGCTTCGACGTCGAAGTGGCCACCACCCTGGCATCCCCGCAGGCCGAGCATCCATCAGTAGAGCAGGATCGAGAGGATCCCGATGTGCGCCGCCATGCCTCGCGGTTCCGGGGAACGCTCGGGCTCGCTGCGGGCCTGGTTCAGGGCCTGGCCGGTCCGGCCACGCCACAGGGTGCCATCGAGGGCGTCCTGCTGCGAGCGTCGGGCGCTCGCCGGCGGCTGGTGGCGCGCCTTTCCCTGTCCCTGTCCGGCACGCGCAGCCTCCCGCTCGGACCGGGGAGCTCGCAATGGCAGCGCCTCGCGGGTGTGCTCGCGGTGGGATGGCGCGAGGGTCTGGGCCCGGCACCGGTCGGGCCAGCCGCGCCGACGGGGGTCGGGTCGCCCGACGGATTCGGCGGGCCGTTCTTCATCGAGCTCGCGGCCGGACCGATCGTGGCCGATTCGCGCGTCGCCGGCACGGGTTACGCGAGCGACTTCCGCTCGTCCGGAATCGACGCCGGGTTGGCTCCGGCACTCCGGATCGGGTGGACGGGATGGAGCACCAGGCCCCGCGCCACCGTCCCGTTCGAGATCTGGCTCGAGCTCGGAGGCCACATGTGGGTTCGGGTGCACGAGGTGGCAACCGCCAACCCCCCGATGAGCCGGCGCCTGCCGTGGCTCGATGCGGTCTTGTCCCTCGGAACCGGCTTCGGGCTCGGCCAGTGAAACATTTCACCTCGCCGCGACACGAGACGAGTGAGCCGGACTGACGCCAATGGCCACGCTGCTTTTCCTCGAGCCCGTTCCGAAGCCGGAAGCCAATCCGGCGACGGGCGTCGCGCCGGATGCGACGACGGCCCCATCTTTCGAGGAGATCTTTCGCGGCCACGTGGTGGCGGTGACGCGCTGGGCGGCCCGACTCGGTGGTCCGGGCGTCGATTGCGATGAAGTCGCGCAGGAGGTCTTCGTCGTGGTTCAGCGGCGACTCCCCGAGTTCCGAGGAGACGGCAAGCTGTCGACCTGGCTGTTTCGCATCACCGCGAAGGTCGTCGCCAACCACAAGCGCGCCAGCCGCCGTCGCCGGCTGTGGTCCCGCCTCACCCGCGCCGACGAAGACCATTTGCCGGGGCACGGCCCGCTCCCCGGCGATGCCCTCGAGCAAGTCGAGGCCAGCCGCCGGTTCTACGAGGTGCTCGATCGGCTGGCGCCGCGCTATCGCGAAGTCCTCACGCTCTTCGAGCTGGAAGAGCTGAGCACGGACGCCATCGCCCAGCTCCTCGATCGCCCTCCGGCCACCATCCGGGTGTGGCTGCACCGCGGCCGACAATCGTTCGTCAAGGCATGGACCAGGCGACTCGAGGAGGACGAAGCGTGAAGTTCCAGGGTGATCTCGGAGAAGCTCGCCAGGCCGTCGACCCGCCGCGCTGGAGAAGCCTACCGGCGCCGACCGGGACCCCGGCGAGCGTCGAGCAGATCATCGGCGCCACCATCCGGAGCCTGCCCCGCGTCGACCACGTCGACCCCGCTCGGCTCCCCGGTCGCGACCACCCCCACGCCGGTCGCTCCGCGCGCGCGCGACCTCGACCGCGACGATGGATCGCGCCCGCGGGGCCGATCCGGTGGCGGGCGATTCCGGTCGGCGTCCTGTTCCTGCTGGTCGGTGGAGCCGCGGCCGCTCTGACCGGTCGAGCCCTGACTTCCTGGCGGATGGCGCACGACGAGCAAGCTCGACGCGAGGCTTGGCGCTCGCCTTCCGGAGGGACGGTGGCGATCCGGCCCCGACGGTACCCGACGTCCGCGGCGGAGCTCCCGAGCGGCCCCGAGGCGAAGGCGCTCCCATCGGCCGTTCCTCCAGCGACGGCCCCCCCATCTCCGCTCGGTCCGGCGCGCGCCCCGTCCAGAGGCCGCGCCGCCGCAAGAGTCGGTCACGAGCTTGGATACCTCGGACATGAGGGTACGGCGAGCCGGCGTGCCGCGCCTCCGCCAGGCTTGGCAGCGAAGCCTGGCCCGGCGGCGACGGCGACGGCGGCGGCGGCTGCTGCTGCTGCGCCGACGGAGACGGAGACACGAGACATGGCCACGGCCGCACAACCCGATTTCGTGCCGCCTCGAGCATCTCCCGCGGAGGCTCGCGGCCGCGATGCCTCGCACGGCGACGCCATCGCACCGGCTTCTTCTTCCTCGGCGGAGGGAGCGGCCGGGATCGAGGCCCGCCTGCTGGCGGAGAGTCTGCACACCCTGCGAAAGGAGCACGCTCCCGAGCGCGCGCTCGCGCTCGTGGCGGAGCACGATCGGCGCTTCCCCGACGGACCCCTCCGACGTCAGGCCGACATGGTGCGTGCCGAGGCGCTCTTGCGGCTGGGGGGACAATCGGAGGCGCTCTCGGTGCTGGATTCGCTGCCTCTCGAATCCGGCGCCGCCGATCGAGGGCTGGCGCTGGCACGCGCCGAGCTGCGGGCGGCGCACACCCGCTGCGCCGGGGCGATCTCCGATTTCGACCGCGTGCTCGCGATCGAGGGCGACGACGCGTTCGCCGAGCGTGCGCTCTTCGGGCGGGCGATGTGTCGTGCCCGCGCGAGCCAGTTCGGCGCCGCCCGGGCGGACCTGCGAGACTACCTCGCGCGGTTCCCCCGGGGGACCCGGCGCGCCGAGGCCGAGCGGACCTTACGCGGGCTCGAATCCCAGCGCGGGCGGGAGTGACGCTCGAAGCATTCCACCGCGAAGACACCAGGCGACGAGGAGGACCCATGCAAACCAAGACCAATGCCAAGCTGAAGTGCCGCAGGATCCGGAGCTGCGTACGGGCGCCGCGGCCGGCGTCCCAGTCCCTGTCCGCGACGCTGTCCCTCTCGACGGCAGCGATGCTGTCCCTGTCGGCCGCGATGGTGCCGCTGGCCGGATGTATCAACCGATCCCTCGTCGGGGAGATTTTCCAGGGCAGTGGAACTGGCGGTGCCCCTCCGACCAACGACGGCAGCGGCGGCTCCGCGTTCGCCACGGGCGGAGCCAGCGGCGGGGGAGCCACCACCGGAGCTTGCCTGCGTATCTCCACGCAGGTCGGACAGATCAACGGGTGTGGGCGCACGCCCCATGTGGCGGTCTCGCCCGACGGGCAACTCCTCGCGAGCGTGACCGAGACGCAGTTCCCGCAGCTCCACGTCTGGCGTTTGTCGGACGGAGCCCTCGTGACCGAGCCGACGAACCGGCAGGGGGACTTCGGCCCTCCGGGCGGGCTCGGCGTGGCCTTCTCCCCGGATGGGAAGATCATCGCAGCCGCTGGCTACAGCCCCGGCACCGTCCCCGGGGGCGGAGCCGGACCGACCGACTTCCTGCCCGCCGCCAGCCTGTGGGACGCGGCGACCGGGGACCTGCTCCGCTCGCTGCCGACCCAGTGCGGATTTTACGCCTCCGCGGTCGACTTCTCCCACGACGGCAAGCGCCTCGTGACCGCCGGCGCCCAGGGTCAGATCGAGATCTGGAGGGTCGCCGACGGCACGCGGCTGCTCGCCATCCCCGCCTCGGGGAGCATCTACACGGCCCACTTCTCGCCTGACGACACCCGCCTGGTGACGGCCAGTTACGTGGTCGCGACCGTGTGGAACACCGAGACCGGCGCGAAGATCTTCGACATCCCCGGGCTCGAGGACGAGATGAACGAGACCGCCTTCTCACCGGATGGAAGATGGATCCTGACCACCGCCGCCGACGGCATGGTCAACGTCCTCGACGCCAGCGGAGCCCTGGTGCAAACGCTGACGTTCAATGCGACGAACCCGGCCTACTTTGGCAGCGCGGCGTGGATCGGAAACGACGCCTTCGTGGTGGACGACTGGGACGGGGCGGTGAAGAAATGGAAGCGAGACGCCTCGGGGATGTTCGCCCTCGCGACCGGATGGTCCGAGGGCATGCAAACGCTGGGGATCGCCGTCTTGCCCGACCTGACCCGGTTCGTGGTGGGCGGCTCCGACGGATTCGTGTTCCTCGCGCCGTAGGTCGGCCCGCAGGTCAGATGAAGTGACGCTTGAAACATTCCCGGGCGAAGTGACACCAGGCGAGGAGGAGGACCCATGCAATCCAAGACCAATGTCGGGCCAGGGCCGAACCGGACCCTGGGCGCGGAGCGGGCATCGATGTCGAGATCGATATCGATGTCCGCGACGCTCTGCCTGTCGGCGGCGCTGCTGCCGTCAATCGGATGTATCAACCGATCGCTCATCGGAGAGATCTTGCATGGGGGTGGAACCGACGCCTCGTCGTCAGGAAACGACGACGGCGGCATCGTCGCCACGGGGGGGCGCAGCGGGAGCGGGAACGGCACCGGCGGGGCGCTCCCCTACCCCGATGGCGGGCTCAGTGGCGACCGGCAGCTCACGTCGGCCTCGAAGCTCGACATCCTGTTCATGATCGACGACTCCACTTCGATGACGCCCCTGCAGAGCAGACTCGCCGGGGGTATCCCGAGCTTCATGACGGTGTTGCAGGGCCTGCCCGGGGGCTTGCCCGATCTCCACGTCGCGGTCATCTCGTCCTCGCTCGGCGCCGGGGCCTTCGCCGACGTTCCGGGCTGCGGGATCGGCTCTCCCGGCAACGATGACGGCAAGTTCCAGCATCTGGCTGGTTGCGGGCTCGCGCCGAGCCAGAGCTTCGTCAAGGCCTCGACCTCCGGCGCGAGCAACAACTTCACCGGCACCCTCGCCAGCGTCGTGGGCTGCCTGACCCAGCTCGGAGACAGCGGGTGCGGCTTCGAGCACCAGCTCGAGTCCACCCGCCAGGCGCTCATCAAGTCATCGAGGACGGACGATCCCGACAACGCCGGCTTCCTGCGCGACGACGCCTATTTGGCGATCATCATGCTGACCAACGAGGACGACTGCTCGGTCCCGGCGGATTCGCAGCTGTTCAACACCTCCGTCGCCTCGGTGAACGACCGGCCACCGCTCGGCGGGCTTTGGTCGTACCGCTGCAACGAGTTTGGCCACGTGTGCGATCAACCCATGCCCCACTTCGCGACCGGGCTGCCCATGACCCTCACCAACTGCCGGTCGGCAGAGACGAGCGACGGGCTCTACCACCTGACCCCGGTCGCGGACTTCGTGAGCTTCTTGTTGCAGCTCAAGCGCGATCCCAACCAGGTGTTCGTGGCGGCGCTGACCGGCCCCCCTCAGCCCTACACGGTCCACGCTCGAACCGCCGAGCTCCCGAACGGCTCGACGGAGATGCAACCCGAGATCGTCCATTCCTGCACCACGGCGGATGGCTCGTACGCCGATCCCGCGGTTCGCCTCGGACAGTTCATCGGGAGCTTCGGCCCGAATGGCACCTTCGAGAGCCTCTGCGCGGACGATCTCGGCGCCTCGGTCACGCGCGTCGCCCAGAAGCTGGTGGGCGCCATGCAACCTTGAAAGAGAGGGCTTCCGGGTGGGCGAACGGGGATCCCCGCCCTGGCGGCGGCCCGAGGGTCAAGTTGGTCCGCACCCACCCTTTAGCATCGTCGTACCAGGCATCAACGCATCACGGGGGGACCGCCGAGGCTCGGGGGGCGTAACCGTGGTGGGGGGTCGTGCGTTCCTTCGGGATGGCGAGCTCGGGTTCGCAAGGCAGCGCCACGACCCAAGGCAGCGCCACGAGCATTGTCTGGTTTCGGCATGACCTGCGGGTGGCGGACAACCCGGCGCTGGAGGCGGCGGTGCAGGGTGGCGGTGGCGTGCGACCAGTCTTCATCTGGGCGCCGGACGAGGAAGGGGCGTGGGCTCCCGGCGGTGCGTCTCGCTGGTGGCTGCACCACGCGCTCATGGCGCTCGACGCCGAGCTGCGTCGGCGCGGCAACCGGCTGACCGTCATGCAACTCGACGTGCAGCTCGGCTCGCGGCTCGACGGAGCAGGCGAGCCGGCAGCCAAGGCGCCGACCGGGATGCTCACCAGCTCGGGCGCGGTGCTCGAGGCGCTCGCCGCCACCACGGGGGCCCGGACCGTGTACTGGAACCGGCGCTACGAGCCCGACATCGTCGCGCGCGACACCGAGATCAAGCGCAGGCTGCGGGCGGCCGGGCTCGGCGTGCAGACCTTCAACGCCGGGCTGCTCCACGAGCCATGGACGCTGCAGACCCAGGCCGGCCAACCCTTTCGCGTGTTCACGCCCTTCTGGCGCGCCTGCCTGGCAGCCCCCGCGCCGCCCGCCCCACGACCGGCGCCGGGACGGATCCCCGCTCCCCAGGCCGGACTCGACGGCCTCGCCGGCGCGCACCTGGGTCCGCTCGCGCCCGCGCTCGCGCCGCTCCTCCGGCTCGAGGTCGGCGACCTCGGGCTCCTGCCGACCATCGACTGGGCCGCCGGCCTGCGCGCGGCGTGGACCCCGGGCGAGGCCCCCGCACAGCGGCAGCTCGAGGACTTCCTCGCGCGCGGCCTCGGGACCTACGCGGGCGCCCGCGACGTCCCCGCTCGACCAGGGACATCACGGCTCTCTCCGCACCTTCACTTCGGAGAGCTCGGACCGCGGCAGGTGTGGTGGGCCGTCCGCGATGCCGTGGACGGCAGCCCGACCGCGGCTTCGCGCGGCAAGGACCCCGGCGCCGACGCCACCGCGTTCCTGCGCGAGCTCGGATGGCGTGAGTTCTCCCACCACCTGCTCTTCCACTTCCCCGGCACACCCGCCGAGCCGCTGCGCCCCGAGTTCACCAGGTTCCCCTGGCGCTCCGCCCCCGAGGATCTGCGCGCCTGGCAGCGCGGCCGCACCGGCTATCCCCTGGTCGACGCCGGGATGCGCGAGCTGTGGCGGACCGGCGCGATGCACAACCGGGTGCGCATGGTGGTCGCGTCGTTCCTGGTCAAGCACCTGCTCCTGCCGTGGCAAGCCGGCGCGCGCTGGTTCTGGGACACGCTGGTCGACGCCGACCTGGCGCAGAACACCCTCGGCTGGCAGTGGACGGCTGGCTGCGGCGCCGATGCGGCCCCCTATTTTCGCGTCTTCAATCCGGTCCTGCAGGGGCAGAAGTTCGACCCGGGCGGGGCCTACGTCCGCACCTTCGTGCCCGAGCTCCGCCGCCTGCCAGACGCCCACATCCACGCCCCCTGGCTCTGCGCCGAGCCGGACCGGCTCCGCGCCGGGGTGCGCCTCGGCGAGAACTACCCGTGGCCCGTGGTGGACCACGCCGCGGCGCGCGCCCGGGCACTCGCCGCCTACGCGTCTCTCTGACGACCCGGTCGCCGCCACGGACCTTTCTGTAACCAGTTCGAAGCGCGCGCGTTCACATAGGACGATGCAAGTGGCGTGGCAGGCGCAGCGCAGGGTCGCCCCCGCCCCCGCCGCCGATCCGAGCGGGCGCGAAGGGATGCCGGAGTCCGCGGGCGCCTTCGATTCGTCGCCTGCAGCGGGCCGAGGGATGGTAGAGCTGACCACCGGCGTGCCTCCCCTCCCCCAGCGACCCGACGACCGGGCCGCGGCCGTCTCTTCCGCCGCCACGCGCGACGCCGACGACGACGCGCTCATGGCTCGGTTCTGCGCAGGCGACGACCGCGCCTTCGAGGCGCTGCACGGCAAGTACGCCCACCAGCTGCACGCCTTCGTTCGCCGCATGGTGGGGGACCGGGCGCTCGCGGACGACCTGCTGCAGACCACCTTCCTGACGGTGGTGCGGGCGCGTGGGCGCTACCTGCGCGGCACCAGCGTGCGGGCGTGGATGTTCGCCATCGCCGCCAATGCCGCCCGCGACAGCCTTCGGCGCGCGCGCGTCCGGCGGTTGCAAGCCACCCAGGCCAGCCAGGAGTCGAGCGATCGCCAGGCCTGCGCCGAGCCGCCGGTGCTCCCCGATCCGCCGGCGGCACGCGCGGTCGAGGAGGCGCTCGGCGCGCTGTCCCCCGAGCAGCGCGAGGCGGTGCTCCTCCACAAGGTCCACGGACTGTCCTTCTCCGAGATCGCCGAAACGCTGGGCATCAGTGTCGGCGCAGCCAAGGTCCGCGCCCATCGTGGCTACGAACACTTGCGCGTGCGCCTCGCCCCACTGGGAGACCTCACATGAATCGCTCCACCACTCCGCCTCGAGACGTCCTGGCCGCCCTCGGCGAGTCGCCGCTGTCGGCGCCCCCCGCCGGGGAGGCCTTCTCCGCCTCGCGCACCGCCGCCCTGGCGGCCCTGCGTGCTCGCCCGCGCGAGATCCCCTGGACCCGCCAGGCGGCGGTGGTCACCGGCTTCGGTCTCGGCGTGACCCTGGTCGGGGCGCTGGTGACCGCGCTCGTCGGGGGTCCGGCCGCGCGCCTCTTCGATGCGCGCCTGCCGGTCGTGACCCTCTTGCTCGGAGCCCAGGCCGTCGCGCTGTGGGCGGCGGTGCGGCCCGGTCGCTGGTGGGGGGCGACCATGGCCTGGAGCGCGACCGCCGTGGGCGCGGCGCTGCTGGTCGGGTTGCGCGCCGCCACCACCGGGCAGGGTCAGGCGGTGTCCGACGCCGGGGGATGGATCTGCACCGCCAGCCACCTCGCGGTGGGGCTGGCGCCGGCGGTGGTGATGCTGTCGGTCGTCCGGCGGATCTCCTGGTCGCTCCCGCGGGCCCTCACCGCGGGGCTGGCGGTGGGCATCTCCGGGCTGGTGTGGGGCGAGATCGCCTGCGAGCGCTCATGGAACCACGTCCTCGTGAGCCACGTCGGGGCGCTGGCGGTGATGGTCCTCGCCTGTGCTCTCGCCTCGCGGCTGCTGGCCCGGGGCACCTTCGCGCCCTGAGCCCGAGCCGAGGCCCGTTTCCTTGACTCCGCCCCGCTCGTCGAGCACGCGACGGACGAGGGCGGGGAAGACGTTCGTGGCGTGATGTCGGCGCAGGTGCCCGGCCGCCCGCCGCGCGCCCTCCGCGAGCGAGGTCGACCCGAGCATCTCCTCGACGGCGGCGCGCAGGCTCTCGGGACCGACGTGGCGGGCGGACAGCGAACGGCCAGCGCCGGCGCGCACGATGCCCTCCATGGCGAGGTGTTGCTCGAGGTTGTGTGGGAGGCCGAGGACCGGACAGCCCGCCGCCAGGGCCTGGTAGCCGGTGGTGCTGCCCCCGTTCGAGACGACCAGCCGGGCAGCGGCGGCCGCCCGAGCGCCCGAGACGAAGGGCACGATCCGGACGCGGGCGCCGATGACGGCGGGGGTTGGCGTCTCCTCGGTGGACGAGCGAGCGGCGAGCCGGCGGGCCTCGGCCTGCGAGGTGCGACCAGCCGTGGCGACCAGCACGTCCACCGGGAGCGGACGCAACCCTTCGAGCACCCGCGGCAAGAGCCGCAGATCGCCCGAGGACCCGAGGGTGACGTACACCGGATACCGGCGCGGGTCCTCGGCCCACCCGGCCGGGAGCGGGTCGTCCGGAGACCACTCCACGGGACCGAGGAAGGTGTGGGAGGGCGGCAGCGGCAGCAGATCGAACAGCTCGGGCGCGTCCGCATAGAGCGTGAGATCGCCGAAGGTCAGCACGTCGAGCAGACCGCCCACCGGGGGGAGCCCGTTCTCGCGCCGGAGCTGGTTGAGGGGCCGCGCGAACCAGTCGAACACCGCGGGCAGGGCCCGGGGAAACGATCGCGCAGCCAGGCGCTCACCGAGCAACGAGACGATGGGGTGATCCGGCAGCGGGAACCCCCCGGCGCGCCGGGCGAACGGGCTCATGTAGGCGTTGGCCAGCGCCGCGCAGGGCACGCCTTCGAGCGGCCCGCTCACCGCCAGCGACCAGCGCAGATCGCCCACGACCAGCTCCGGGCGCACCTGGCGGATGATCGCGCGATCCGCCGCCACGTAGCGGCGGAGGGTCCGCAGATCGTAGAGACGTCCACCGCGATCGAGGCGCCGCAGGGCCCGCTCCCCGGGGACGGTCTCGAGGGTCGCCCGCGTGAACTCCCCCGGCCGGAAGATCCGCTCGGGGAAGTGGGCCGCCGCGAAGTGGATCTCGTACTCGCGCGGATCGAGGCTGCGGGCCAGGGTCACGAGCCGCACCACCTGGGCGAGCGTGATGGCCTCGGACACGAACAGGATCTTGCGCCGGGCCCCCCACCCCGCGGCTGGGCCCGGCGCGCCAGAAGCGGCCGCGGCGGCGGTCCCGTCGGAGGTCATGGTCACGTCCGGGACGCGAGCGCCGCCAGGGTGGCGGCGACGCCGGGGTACCCCTGCGCGTACCACAGCCACCACCCGAGCATCATGGTGCCGTGCCCGAGCAGGATGAACACGTGGCTCCACATCTCGACCACGTCCGACTTCTGGGTGAGATAGCGCCGCCAGTGCAGCACCTCGTCCACCAGGCTGTAGAGGAAACACACCGCGGTCAGCACCAGCGCCGGCACCGCGTAGATCGGGCGATGCGGATAGGCGAGGCACAGGAAGACACAGCTACCGATCCCGGCCACGATCGTGATGTGGTGTACCAGGGCCTCCCCTCCCCGCAGGACCTGCTTGTAGATCGTCCGGTGTCCGACGGTGTCCACCGCGATGGCGGCGGTGAACACCGCCGCGCCGATCGGGACCAGGAAGGCCTCGCCCGGGAACACCGCCCCGGCGCGCGCGCCGAAGGCCAGGAAGGCCGCGGTCACCATCGCCAGGGATCCGACCAGGCCCACCCAGGCCAGGTAGACCACCCAGTCGATGCGCTGGAACTCGCGCATGCGGCCGACGTAGGTCGCGACCGCGCGCCAGGCCGCCGCCAGCGAAGGAGAAGGCGAAGGCCGCTGGGGCGAGCCCTCCGGGCCCGATTCATTCGCCAAGGACAACGTCATCGGGGAACCTCAATTCGCGATTGGGAATTTGCGCGCCGGCCGGGATCCCGCGGCGCCAGCGCCCGAACCGGAGCCAGCACCGGCGCGGCAGCTCGCCGGCCGCGGCGAGCGCCGCCCGCCCAACCAGCCAGAGCTTGCGCCAGCCGGGCACCACCGCTCGCCCCCCGAACACGTCGTACCCGCGCCGCGCGAGGACCTGGCCGATCTCCGCATAAACCAGCGCCGCCACCCGGATCGCGAAGGACGAGCGCCAGGGCAGATCGATGAACCCGACGCCGGCCGCCCGATAGTACCGGCCGGCACGGGCGAGCACCTGGCGCACCGCCGCCACCATCGCCGGCTGGAGGGGCGCCGGCGGCCGCGGCGATCGGTCGAGCGCGGCACCGGGCTCGGGCCGCGGCGGTCGCACCCCGGTCTGCCCGGGGTGCCCGAGAAGCTGCGCGGGCAGGTAGAGCCGGCCGTGCTGCCAGTCCTCGAGCACGTCGCGGCAGATGTTGGTGAGCTGCATGGCCATGCCCAGGCGAGCGGCGGCCGGCAGGCAGCGCGCGTCGTGGACGCCGAGGACATGGGTCATCATGAGGCCCACCACCCCTGCCACCCGGTGGCTGTAGAGCTCGAGGTCGGCCCACTCACGGTAACGAACGCCGGCGGCATCCATGGCGAATCCAGCCACCAGCGCCGCCGGATACGCGCACGGGATGCGCCGCCGCTTGACCAGCTCCTGAAACGCCGCCAGGACCGCGTCCCCGGACGCGCCCTCGGATACGCCCCGGGATGAGATCGGAAGATCCGAGTAGATGCGCTCGAGCTCGACGTGCAGCCGCCTGACCCCGGCCGCCGGATCCGGGCTCTCGTCCACCAGATCATCCGCGCGGCGACACCAGGCGTAGCAGACCGCGGCGTCGTCGCTCACCCGCCGGGGGAGGAGCCGCCCCGCCAGGCGGAAGCTCTTCGACCCCGCCGCCAGCGCGGCCTGCGACACCGCGTGTGCGTGCGCGTCGTCGTCGCGCCCGCCCGCTCCGCCCGCGGGTGCGCGGGCGGCCGACCCGGCGGTCAACGCCGCGCCGGCATCGATCACGCCGCCACCGCCGGCGGCTTCGTGTCGTCGTGGTTGGTGGGCGCCAGGCTCGACACCAGGCCAGCTGGCCGATCGGGGCGGTGATCTCGCAGGATGGTGGCCACCGTCGCCTTGGCCGAGTTCACCACCCCGGGGACGCCGGCCCCGGGGTGGGTCCCGGCGCCCGCGATGTAGAGGCCCGGGATGCGCTCGTCCCGGTTGTGCGGCCGGAAATACGCGCTCTGCCCGAGCTGCGGCGCCACCGAGAACGCCGAGCCCTGGTACGCCCCGAGCTCCGACTCGAACTCGCGCGGGGTGAAGATCCGCCGCGTGACCACGTGCTTCCGCACGTCTGGCAGGTGACGCTCGAGCGCCGCCAGGATGCGATCGGCGTACTCCTCCTGGTACGCGGCCCAGTCGACGCGGGCGTTCCCGAGGTGGGGAACCGGCGCGAGCACGTAGAAGGTCTCGCACCCCTCCGGAGCCAGCGACGGATCGGTCACGGTCGGGGCGTGCAGGTACAAGCTGAAGTCGTCCGGCAGATCGGGTCCGTGGAACACCTCGCGCAAGAGCTCGCGGTAGCGCGGGCCGAAGAGCACCGAGTGGTGCGCCGTCCCGGGGTAGCGGCGGTTGGTCCCGAAGTAGAGCACGAACAGCGACATCGACCAGTCCATGCGCTCGAGCCGCCGGCGCTTGACGTCCGCCCCCGGCGCCCCGGCGTACAGGCGCGCGTACGTCTGGTGGATGTCCGCGTTCGACACCACGAGGTCGAACACACCGAGCTCCACCGACGAAGTCGCCCCCCCGAACACCCGGTGCCGCGCCGCCACCACCTCGTTGCCGGCCTGACCGGCTCGGGCTCCCGGAGCGTCCGGCGCCGCGCCTTCCACCTCGATGTGCGCGACGGGGCACGCGAGGCGCAGCTTGCCTCCGAGCCGCTCGAAGAGCCCGACCAGGCCCGCCACCAGCGCGCCGGTCCCGCCGCGCGGGAACCAGACCCCCCACTTGCGCTCGAGGTAGGGAATCAGGGTGTAGATCGCGCTCGTCTCGAAGGGGTTTCCGCCCACCAGCAAGGCGTGAAACGACAGCGCCTGGCGCAGGTGCTCGTCCTTGACGAACTTCGAGACGGCCCCGTAGACCGAGCGGTCGGCGCGCAGGCGCATCAGCTCGGGGGCCACCCGCACCATGTCCGAGAACCGCAGGAAGGGGGTGGCGGCCAGCTCCTCGTAGCCGGCCTCGAACACCCGCCGGGAGTACGCGAGGAACCGCTTGAAGCCAGCGCGATCGCCCGGCGCGAGCACGGCGATCTGCGCGTCCATGAACTCCGCACCACCCGCATAGTCGAGCTGCTTCCCGTCGCTCCAGAGCAGGCGATAAAACGGGTGCACGGGCAGCAGCTCCACGCTGTCGCTCATGCGCTCGCCCCCGAGCGCGAACAGCTCCTCGAGGCAACCGGGCGCGGTGATCACGGTGGGGCCGGCGTCGAAGGTGAAGCCCTGGTCGGTGTAGACATAGGCCCGGCCGCCGGGCTTGTCGCGCGCCTCGAACAGCGTGACCGCGTAGCCGGCCGCCTGCAGACGAATGGCGGCCGCCAGACCGCCGAAGCCGCTTCCCACCACCGCGGCGGCCAGGGAGGGGCCCCGGGCGTTCCCACCGTTCGCGCCCTTCGCCTCATCCATAGCTCGCCTCCAACCGCTCCATCTCGGCGCCGAGCAGGCGCAGGGCCGGCTTGTCCCCGAACACCGCCTCGAGCGCGTCCAGGATCGCGCCGAGCTCGGCCCGCAGATCGCTCCGTCGGTGCAGGCCCGCGCACAGCAACAGATCCTCGGCCAGCGACCCCATGTCCGCCTCGAGCGCCGCGCCGGCGCCTTCGATCGATGTCGGTTGCGTGGTGGCAGCCGCCGCGCACGCCCGCTGGAGCTCCTGCGCGCGCCGCTCGAGCGCCGCGAAGTCGGGCGCATCGAGCGCCTCGGCGGCCCAGGCCCACGGCCAGGTGACCCGGCCCGCGCGCAGGTCCTCGAAGCGCTTGCCGGGCGCGTGCCGCGAGGTCAGGTTGCCGAGATCGTCGAGCTTCTGCAACACCACCCCGAGCCGTCCGCCGAAGCGCTCCGCCGCCCGCTCCTGCTCGGGGCTCGCCCCCGCCGCCACGGCCCCGGCGTACGCCGCCAGCGACATGAGCGCGCCGGTCTTGAGCACGGAGATCTCCGCCGCCGCATCGAGCAGGGTCTCCTTCGGGACGACCCCCACCTGAAGACCGATGTCGAGCGCCTGCCCGCGGTGACAGTCGAGCATGGTGCGGTTGGCGCGCCGGAGCAGCGCCCGCGCCGCCCCCGCCGGTAGAGGCAGGTCCGCCAGCAGCTCGAGCGCCCAGAAGTACATGTAATTCCCGGCGTTGAGGGCCCGCGGCGTTCCGTGGACGCGGTGGATGCACGGACCACCCCGGCGCTCGTGCGAGTCGTCCGCGATGTCGTCGACGATCAGCGAGCCCGCGTGAAGAATCTCGAGCGCCGCCGGCAACTCGGGCGGAGGGGTCCCGTCCTCGTTCACCAGCGCGAAGCAGGCCCGGACCAGGTTGGCCCGGAAGCTCTTGCCAGGCCGGCCGAGGATGTCGCGAATCGGATCGAGCAGGACCTCGTTCCACACGCGCGCGCCGAGCGCCGAGGTCCGCCACTCGGCCCCCCAGGTCCGGTCGGCGTCGACCCAGGCATCGAGGCGCGCCTCCCCGGACGTGGTCGAGCGGTCCCGCTCGGTCCAGGCGGAGATGCGGCGCCGACGGGGGAACGCATTGCCTGCGGTTGCACTCATGTGGCCTCCTTGAGGATGTCGTCTCCTGGCCCAGGGGGTGCCAGGTCGCGCGGGTCAGACCGAGCCGTTGCCCCGGTCTCGAGGGTGTCGGGATGCCGGGCGGAGGCGGGCAGCAGGCTGCGCCACCGGAAGCCCGGTGGCGGACGGCCCACCAGCATGCGCGCCCGGTCTCCGAGCGTGGTGCGGGCGGCATAGAAGCGAGCGATCGTCGCGGCCGGGAGCCCGTAGAACCGGGCGAAGATGCGCCAGCGCGACGCCGGCGCGACCCCGGCGAACATCAGGCGGTTGAGGAGCGCGAAGTAGCGATTCTGGGCGTGCATCCGCTCGCGGATCGGGCGCAGCGCGGCCTCCGGATCGGCTCCGGCCTTGCCCGTGGCGAGGGCCACCGCGGTGGCGGCCGCGATGGGCAGCGAATAGCCCGTCCCCGCGTGAAACAAACCGCCCGCGTACCCGATCGCCAGCCCGGCGCGTGGGGGGCCGGACCGAGGTGTCGCCGCGGGGGAAGGCGTCGGGTTGTTCGAGGGCATGGGCAAGACCCCCGACTCCTCGCGGTGGACCTGCGCGATGCGGAGCCCGCGCGCGCGCAAGTAGGCGTCGATGGCCAGCCGCCGCCCGTGGAGATCGAGGTCCGGCCCGTCGGAGAACGAGGTGTCCTCGAAGAGGACGCGACCGGTGTCGCCGAGCGGCAGCACGTACATGAACCGGAACCCGTCCCCGTCTTGAGGCACGGTGGCATCCATCACGAGAGGGGTGGGCTCGGTGTGGGCGGCGCTCCGCCCGGCCAGGGTCACTTCGCGCCCGAGGAATTTCTGGTAGCCCGAGCCGCTGGCTGGCGCATCCCCGTCACCCGACGCGCCGCCGGAGCGGCCGCCCCGCGCGTCGAGCACCAGGCGCGCATCGAGGCGCCGACCATCGGCCAGGGCGATCGTGGCGTGCCCGGGGTGCGGCGCCACGCCGATCACGCGGGCCGAGACCAGAGCCCCGCGAACCGCAGGCGCAACGAAGGACGAGTCCATGGCCTCACGCAGCCGCGCCGCGGTCAAGCAGACGTACGGGATCTGCAAGCTGCGCTCGAAGTCGGGGAAGCGAACCCGATGGGCCGACCAGCGATGGGCGACGAGCCCCGAGAGCAGCGCGGCTGCCCCCGCGCCGTGCGGCTCGTCGCGTGTGCCGGGCGGATGGGCGCGTCGGGCGTCGGCCGCCCCCGGGATCCGCCCATCGAGATCGCTTGTGAAGCAGCACCAGGTGTGGTTCCCGCCGAGCTCGGCGGCCTCTTCGATGAGCACGACGCGGGCCTCTGGTCTGTGCCGGGCGTAGGCGAGCGCCGTCAGACAACCCGCCAGACCTCCGCCCAATATCGCGACGTCCGCGACGTCCGCGACCTCGCTCGCCGCGCTCGTCATCGCCTCCCTTTCGGGGCCGTGCCGCTGGCCCCGGGCTCGGCCTTCCCGGTCCCGCGCGAACGGGCGAGGATGCCGGTCACGATGGCGCGCCACTCGGCGGCATCCGGACCGAGCTCGCCATCGGAGGGGGCAGCCTCCATGCGAACGCGACACAGCTCGGCCAGGCGACGCGCGCGCTCGACGTCTCCCTGACGCCCGAAGAAGTCGGCCGCGAAGGCCAGATTTCCCGGGAAGTCGGGGTCGAGCTCGAGCGCCGATTCCAGCCACTGCCGGGCCCGCGCGACGGAGCCGAGAGAGATGAGCGGCGGGGCCTTGTCGTAGAGGCGCCCGAGCACGCGGGCGGCTCCAGCGTGCTGGTAGCGCGGATCGGCCGCGTGACATCGTTGCAGCAAGCGCTCCATCTCGGGCAACACCGGGAGCGCCTGGAGACGCCCGCGCTCGAGCGCCTCGGCTCCGAGATTGACCGCGAGCCAGAACAGCGCCTCGGGGTCACCAGATGCGGAACCGGCATCGGACACGAGCCGCGCCCGAGCGATCGCGATGCCCTCGAGGAAGTGAGCTCGACGCTGCGCCGACCGCCCGGCCGCGCGACCGCGGCGGTAGCACGCCTCGGAAGTTCCCTCAGCCGCCGCAGACATCGCAGCAGCCGCGGGCATCGCCCGCATTCCGAGGAACGAGCCCACAGCACGAACCGCCGATGCCATCGCCAACCTTTCCCAAGCCCTCGCGTCCGAGCGGCTCGGACTCTGGTCTGGGTTCAGCATATACCGTGCCGGTCATGTGGGCACGCGGACTATACGGCTCCCGGCATCGCCGCCATCTCCATCCCACCGCCCACGAGCTCCCGCAAACGGGTCCTGGCCCGCGAGAGCCGCGCCCGTATCGCGTTCGACGTGACGGGATTCTCGGGTCGCTCGGACGCCGGATCGCGACCGTGGCTGCTGGACGGGGCATCGTCCGATCCGGCGGCAGCGCGCCACTCGTCGCGAAGGAACGCCTCGACGGTCTTCCGAGAGCGGACCGGCAGGCAAGCGATGGCCGCGCGCAGGCGCTCGCGCTGCTCGAGCTCCGCCACCAGATCCTCCGGCGAAGGCCCGATGTCGCGCAGCTCGGAAGAGGCACCTGCCCCGGCCAGGGAGCCGCGATCGCCGTCGTCTCCGTGGGCGGGCGCGCCCCGGCCGAGGTCGGACCCGAGCCGGACGGTGCGCCGGGTCCACACCGCCGTGCGACGACGCCCCATCAAGGCCGAGTTCACGAAGATCCGATGCAACCAGGTCGAGACCAAGGAATCGGAGCGAAACCGATCCGCGTGGGCGAGCGCCTGAACCACGGCGTCCTGGAAGGCGTCCTCGGCGTCGGGGCCCGACTCGGCGATCCGGCGGGTCACGCTCTGCAGACGGGCGCGGATCCGTCGATCCTCGAGGGCAGACCAGACCGGATTGGCGGAGCCGGACGGTGACGGCAGCGACGAAGCGGGCCTCGGGTCGAGCCGGCTGGCTCGGGCGTGAGATGCGACGGTCATGATGAGAACTGAACGCACGATGGATGTTCGGGTTACAAGCGCCGTACCTCGCTCGACTCCCGTGCTTTCCAAGCGAAATGACGCTCGCGCTCAATTCCCTCGCGCGTCCGCCGATAGCAAGACCCGGCGGCGCGCCGAGGACCGAGTCAACGAAGAGACAGCCGAAGACCTAGCGACGAACATGACGACCCCCACGACGACCCATTGACGAATATCGACCGGATATCGACGAACGAAGAGCCGGCGCGACCTCGCGAAGCGGCCCGAATCTTGACACCACGGGACGCGTCGATAACATACGGGGCCCAAGGCCAGACTCGAAGTTCCGTAAGTGTTCTCAGTATATATCCCACAATCAGACCTTAGAACGAACCCACACACGAGGCAGCGGCGCCAGGCGCACGCGGAGGCACGAGATGCAAGGACTTGCCCAGTTCCTAGAGCAAGGTGGCACGTTGATGTACGTGAACCTGGTCGTGTCCATGATCACCCTTGCGATGATCGTGGACCGGGCCATCTTCTTTCTCGGCAAGGGCTCGGTCAACGCCCGGGCCTTCCTGGAGCAAATCCGCAAGCTGGTCCTGGCGAACAACATCGATCGGGCGGTCAAGCTCTGCTCGGCCACCGAGGCGCCGGTGGCGCAGGTGGCGCGGGCCGGGCTGCAGCGGACCCACCGCGGTGAAATCGCGGTCGCGCAGGCCATCGAGGAGACCCTGGTGGACGTGACGCCGCTCTTGAAGAAGCGGGTCCAGATCCTGTGGTCGATCGCCAACATCGCCACCCTGGTCGGGCTGCTCGGAACCGTCGTCGGTCTGATCCGGGCCTTCGGCGCCGTCTCTGCGGCCAAGCCGGAGGAGCGGTCGGCCCTGCTGGCGAAGGGCATCTCCGAGGCCCTCAACAACACCGCCATGGGGCTCGGAATCGCGGTGACCTGCATCATCGCCCACGCCATCCTCTCGTCCGCCTCGAAGAAGCAGGTCAGCGACCTAGAGACCTTCGCCCTCAAGCTCGAGAATCTGCTGGCCGAGTCCGCGCAGGGCACCGCCAAGGGGTGAAGCCCGTTCCCTTGCCTTCCCCGAGATCGAGCTTCCCACCTCCGAGCGACACGCTGCCACCCCGCCTCCACCACCCCGCACTCCGGAACACGCGAGAGGGACGACGATGACCAGATCCCAAGTCCGCGCGGCCATGCGCCGGATGCGAGACCACAACGAGGAGATCGAGGAAGAGACGGGCGAGATCAACCTCGTCCCGTACATGGACATCGTCACCAACATCATCATCTTCCTGCTGGCGTCGGTGGTGAACCAGGTCCCGCTCGGCAACGTGAACGTCAGCGTCCCCACCCTGGCCTCGGGCCCGGGCGCTGCCACCGACGACCAGCCCGAGAAGCCTCCGCTCAACCTGACCGTCAGCGTGGGCGGCTCAGGCTTCACCATCGCCGCCTCGGGCGGAGTCTTGCCGGTGATCCCCAAGCTGCCAACCGGACAGTACGACTACAAGACGCTCACCGTCCGCCTGCTCGAGATCAAGTCGGCGCCCGGTAACGCCGACGAGACCAAGGTCAACTTCAACGCGGACTCGACCACCTCGTACGACGTGGTGGTCGCCACCCTCGATGCCATGCGCCAGGACGAGGCGGGCAAGATCCTCTTCCCGGACGTGGCCTTCTCAGCGGGGATACTCTGATGGATCAGCAGATGTCCCGCCTGGCCGGGAAGAAGGCCATCCGCTCGTACGCCCGGAAGCTGGCCGAGCCGGACGTCATCAAGGATCTGAACATCACCCCGATGATGGACATGATGACCATCATCCTGGTCTTCCTGCTCAAGACCTTCTCGAGCAGCACGTCCACCATCAGCTTCGATGCGAACCTGCAGGTGCCGACCTCGACCACCCAGCTTCGGACCAAGGAGGCCATCTCGGTGACGGTGACCAAGAAGGTCATCCTGGTGGAAGGCGACGGGATCGCCCCCATCACCGCGGGCAAGGTCGATCCGGCGGTGAAACGCGACGGCGAAAATGGTTACTACATCACCCCACTCGTGGACGTGCTCGAGAAGCACGCCCGCAAGGAAAAGAAGGTCGCCGAGCTGACCGGCGTGCCCTGGGAGGCCCAGCTCATGCTGGTCGCCGACCAGTCCACGCCCTATCGCCTGCTCACCGAGGTCCTCTATTCCTGTGGGCAGGCTGGTTACGCGAACTACCGCCTGCTGGTCCTGAAATCCAAGGACTGAGACGGACCCTGAAAGCCGGCCCGCCGGGCCGCGGACCGCGATCTCTTGACGCGGGTGCCATCGAGACCGAACGTGCTACCATGGCGGCGCTCCGCTTGGATTGACTTCGTCCGCCAGACGAGCCCTTCGAGACCTTCGCACCCCACTGGAGATCGTTCATGTTCGAACGCCTGCTCGGCTTCCGCCGTTTCCGCCCCTCGACTCCGACCACCTTGGCGGTGGCCGTGGCCATCGCCTGCTTCGCGGCCATCGGGTCTCCGGCCCACGCGGAGGGTGGTGGTGAGGCCAACCTGATCCTGCCGGATCTGAACGGGGTGTCGTTCCTCGGAGGCATCCCCGGCGCCCAGCTCCTCACCGGTGGCATCGTGGTGTGCCTGCTCGGCCTGGCCTTCGGGTTGCTGATGTCGCGGCACCTCAAGAATCTCCCGGTGCACAGATCGATGCGCGAGATCTCCGATCTCATCTACGAGACCTGCAAGACCTACCTCATCACCCAGGGCAAGTTCATCCTCATGCTCGAGGTGCTGATCGGGACGGTGATGGTGCTGTACTTCGGGGTGCTGCGCCACTTCGACCCGACCAAGGTGGTGGTGATCCTGCTCTTCAGCCTGATCGGCATCGGGGGGAGCTACGGGGTGGCCTGGTTCGGGATTCGCATCAACACCTACGCCAACTCCCGCACCGCCTTCGCGAGCTTGCGGGGGGTCCCCTACCCCGTCTACGCGATCCCCCTCAAGGCCGGCATGAGCATCGGGATGCTGCTGATCAGCACCGAGCTCATCATGATGCTCGCCATCCTGCTGTTCCTGCCGCGGGACTACGCCGGGGCCTGCTTCATCGGCTTCGCGATCGGCGAGTCGCTCGGGGCCTCCGCCCTGCGCATCGCGGGCGGGATCTTCACCAAGATCGCCGACATCGGCTCGGATCTGATGAAGATCGTGTTCAACATCAAGGAGGACGACGCCCGCAACCCAGGCGTGATCGCCGACTGCACCGGAGACAACGCCGGGGACTCGGTCGGCCCCAGCGCCGACGGCTTCGAGACCTACGGGGTCACCGGGGTCGCGCTCATCACGTTCATCCTGCTGGCCATCTCCGATTCGACCGTGCAGGTGCAGCTCCTGGTGTGGATCTTCTCCATGCGGGTCATGATGATCGTGGCCAGCGGTCTGTCGTTCGTGCTCAACGAGACCCTGGTCAAGGCCCGCTATGGCAAGGCCGACAAGATGGACTTCGAGAAGCCCCTCACCCAGCTGGTGTGGGTGACCTCGCTGGTCTCGGTCGCCATGACCTACGCGGTCTCCTACCTGCTGATGCCGGTGCTCGGGCGGGGCGCGGATCCCACCTTGTGGTGGAAGCTGTCCACCATCATCAGCTGCGGGACGCTGGCCGGCGCCATCATCCCCGAGGTGGTCAAGGTCTTCACCTCCACCCAATCGGCCCACGTGCGTGAGGTCGTGACCGCATCGCGCGAGGGAGGGGCCTCCCTGAACATCCTGTCCGGGCTCACCGCCGGAAATTTCAGCGCGTACTGGATGGGGGTGGTGATCGTGGCGCTCATGGGGGTGGCCTACGGCGTCAGCACCCAGGGCCTCGGCGACATCATGAAGGCCGCGCCGGTCTTCGCCTTCGGGCTGGTGGCCTTCGGGTTCCTCGGGATGGGCCCGGTGACCATCGCGGTCGACTCGTATGGCCCGGTCACCGACAACGCCCAGTCGGTGTACGAGCTCTCGGTCATCGAGACCCTCCCGGGGATCGAGGCCGAGGTGAAGAAGGACTTCGGCTTCGCCGTGAACTTCGAGCGGGCCAAGCACCTGCTCGAGGAGAACGACGGGGCCGGGAACACCTTCAAGGCCACCGCCAAGCCGGTGCTGATCGGCACGGCGGTGGTGGGCTCGACCACCATGATCTTCTCGATCATGATGACCCTCACCCACGGGCTGTCGATGGATCTCGACAAGCTGTCGCTCTTGCACCCGCCCTTCTTGCTCGGCCTGATCCTGGGTGGGGCGGTGATCTACTGGTTCACCGGGGCCTCGACCCAGGCGGTCTCGACCGGGGCTTACCGGGCGGTCGAGTTCATCAAGGCCAACATCCGCCTCGACAGCACCGCGCAGAAGGCCAGCATCGAGGACAGCAAGAAGGTGGTCGAGATCTGCACCCGGTATGCCCAGCGGGGCATGATCAACATCTTCCTGACGGTGTTCTTCTCCACCCTGGCCTTCGCCTGCCTCGAGCCGTTCTTCTTCATCGGCTACCTCATCTCGATCGCCCTCTTTGGCCTCTACCAGGCCATCTTCATGGCCAACGCCGGGGGTGCCTGGGACAACGCCAAGAAGCTGGTCGAGGTCGAGCTGAAGGAGAAGGGCACCGAGCTGCACGCCGCCACGGTGGTCGGCGACACGGTCGGCGATCCTTTCAAGGACACCTCGTCGGTGGCCATGAACCCCATCATCAAGTTCACCACCCTCTTCGGCTTGCTGGCGGTCGAGCTGGCGGTGGAGATGCAGCGGACCACCAGCCTCGTGCTGGCGGGCGTGTGCTTCGTCGTCTCCATGGTCTTCGTCCTGCGCTCGTTCTATGGCATGCGGATCGGCACCGAGCGCGCCAAGGCCACGAAGGCCGAGAAGGTCCAGCCCGTCGGCGCCCGCTGAGCGTCGATGGCCGCCCGCCGCTCAGCCGCGGGGGGCGCGCGGTGCGGGCGGAGAACGAAGGGCGCGGACGAGGGGGACGGCGAAGGGGGCCACGGCGGCGGCCAGGATCACCCCGATCACCGCGCTGCTGAGCGCGAGCAGCACGACCGCTCCCGGGAAACCACCGAGAGCGCGCGCGAAGGAGGGCTCCACCAGGAACGGGACGGCGCCCAGGAACTCGGTGCCGCGGGCGTGCCATGGGGCGTGGACCGTCAGGCAGAGCGCGGTGGTGGCGAGGGCCAGCAGCCCCCAGGTTCGTCCGCGCAGGATCGCCCCGAGACCGATGACCCCGAGCGCGCCGAGCCCGAGCGCGAACGCACCGTGGACCAGCGACTGGTCGGGGTTCTTCGGGCCGAGGGCCCAGAGGATCATCCCCGGCAACGAGGCGGCCGCCCGGGTCACGGTCTTGCGCAGGCGCGCGACCCCGAACTCGTCCATGCGGAACTTGGCGCGCCAGGCCTCCTGCAGGTCGTAGAGCGCGGCCATCTTCGGGCCCATCAGCAGCACCAGCACCAGCCCGTGCAGCCCGGTGTAAAGGGCGAGCGGGATGGACCACCCGAGCATCACCAGGGAGATCGCGCCCACCATCACCCCCGACCAGGCGATCCCGCTCGCGAACCACCGCCCCCAGAACCACTCGGCCACGATCGCCAGGAACGCCACCAGGTAGCAGGCCGAGAGGCCAACCAGCGCACCGGTCCACCCGTCCGGGGCGTTCATCGACACCATCACGTAGAGCATCACGAAGAAGCTGAGCGGCAGCGCGGCCACCGCGCGTCGGGTCTTGACGAGACCAATGTCGGCTACCCAGGCGGTCAGCTCGGAGATCGACTTCATCCTTGCATTATAGCCGGCGATCCGCCCGGGCAACCACGGCGCTCGTCGATCGGGCGGGCGGCCCAGGCGGCACGGGCCGAGGGCGATTGGAAGGCCAAGGCCAGCCCAGCCCAGCCGGGAGCCGGCCCTCGCCCCCCAACCCCGGCCCGCCCGCAGGTGGTGGGCCGGCCGTTGCCGGGACCTGTCCTCAGGGCGCGAGCTGGAATTCGACCCGGCGATTGCGGGCGCGGTTGAGGGGCGTGGTGCTCGGCAAGAGGGGCTCCCTGGCCCCGGCGCCCCGCACGCCGAGGCGCGCCTCGGCCACCCCGCGGCCGACCAGGAACGCGCGGACCGCCTCCGCCTGGCGCAAGGTCAGCTCGTCGGCTTCCGCGGTGGGCTCGCCGTCGGTGTGGGCCACGATGCGCAGCTGGGTGATCTCGGGGTGGACCCCCAGCACCTCGGCCACCGACTTCAGCAGCAGCTGGGCGTCCGCGGTCAGCTCGACCCGCCCCTCCACGAACCGGATTGGACGCACGAGCTTGATCTCCCGCGTCTGGAGCACGACGCTCGGGTCACTCGCCGGCGGTTGCAGGCGGACGTCGAGCCGCGTGTCGCCGCCGATCGTGATCTCGACCTCCATCTCCTGGAGCTCGAAGCCCGGCGACTGCACACGCAGGTGGTAACGGCCGGGCAGGAGCTGCAGGATGAAGACGCCCTGCCCGTCCGAGGCGGCCTGCGCGGACTGACGCGGACCCCGCATCACCAGCGCGGCCTGCAGGCCTCGCCCCGTGGGATCGGTGACCCGGCCGCGGACCTGGCCGCGCCCTTCGAGGCGCAGGATCTGCAGGGCCCGCCCGTCGGGGGCGGGGAGGGGCACAGGCGACGCCGCCGCGCCGGCGAGCTCGCGTGGCCCGCTGCCGGATGCGGCCGAAGTGCCCGCCGCCCCGGTCGCCGCTGGGGCCACCGAGGCAGCTGAAGCAGGTGACGAGGATCCGGACGGCGCCGCTCCGGCCATTCCTGTCGGGGTGCCTGTCGGGGTGCCGATGCCGGCGACCACGTCGGCCGGTCCGGCCGCGGGGCCGCCCGTCTCGCGGCCCACCGCGCCGCCCGGCTCGGCGCCCACCGCCCCGGGCGGAGAGGCCCCGGCCGCCGCGATGGAACCGCCCCCCTCCGCCGCGGGGGCCCCCCTGGCGAGCCCCGCCTCGGATGTGGCGCGCCCCGACACCGCCGACGCCGACGTCGACCGGGAGTGGAGCCAGGCTTCGACCTCGAAGGGATAGAGCAGGCCGAAGATCAGGTTGTACGGAGGTTGTGGCGGACCGTAGCGGAGCGAGGCGGAGCGGTCTCGCAGGTCGAGGCCCAGCTCCAGCGCCAGCGCGCCGCGGACCTGCGCCCGCACCCCGAGCGTCCAGGTGGTCTGCACCCGCGCGTTCGAGCACATCGTCCCGCACGCGGGAGCGTCGTACTCCTTGAAGCTCGCATCCGCCCCCCCGACCAGGCGGTCGAGGCTGTATTCGAGGAACGCGTCCACCGCCGCCGCCGCCGCCGCCGAACCGCCGGTTGCCCGGTGCGGCTCCTCGCCCCGCAGGAATGGGACCTCGAGGGCCAGGGTCGAACGAAACCGTCCCGGGGACATGCCGTAGGCGAACCGCACCGCCTGGCGCGCCGCCAGGCTGTCGGTCGTGAAGGCTCCGAGATCGCGCGAGTGGTCGGCCAGATAGTTGATCGCAAGATGCACCCGGAAGGGCACCGGCCCCACCCCCACGCCGTCGTACGACACCATCGGCCCGAGCCACCACGAGGTCTCGCCGAACGCGATCAGCAGGTCCGACGGACCCGCCGACAGACGGAGCGCGGCCTCGAGCCCGAGGGTGAGGCGCGGACCGACCGCCTTGATCACCTTGGCCCCGACCGCGAGGCGGCCACCTCCGCGGATGACCTCGGGATCGACGTCGGTCGCCCCGCGCGTCCGCTCGTTGCGGTTGCTGGCGCCGCCGAGATCCCCGAACAGCTCGAAGGTCGGCGTGACCTTCAACGACCAGACCAGATCGTGGACCAGGCGGCGATCGTGATCGGACGGTCCGAGGAAGTTGGTCGCCGAGAAGTATTGCCCGCGCAGCCCGAGGTGCAGCTCGCCCGCGCGGCCGATCGCGGCGGTGGACACGTGCAAGAGACCGCTCGCGCCCGACAACGAGGGTGCGCCGCCGAGCACGACGTCGTTGCGCGACCTCGCCGAGCCGGGCTCGCCCTCGCCCGCACCCTCGTCCGCGCCGTGCGTCGATGGAGCGGACGTGGCTGGAACGAAGATCGGGGGGACCACGAGCCCTGGTCCCCCCGGCGGCGGGGTGGCCGTTCCGGCGGCGTCTGCCAACTGGCCGATCGAAGCGAGCGACAGCGATGACGCCACCACCAGCGGCCAGATGGGGAAGCGGCGAAGCCGGGGTCGAGGCGAGGACGGTCGGAACGGTCGCGGGGTGCGCTGCATGCGGGGGGGCCCGGGCGTGACGCTCGAGCCCGGCAAAGATAACCCGACCCGCGACGGCGCGCGCCTCGGAGGCGTCCGGCGGGCCAACAAAATGTGGGGAGCGCGGTTGCGTTCCCCCGGGGTCCGTGAAAAGTTCCAGGCCCGTGGAGTCCAAGCCCCTCACCATCGACAGCCTCGCGGACGAAGCCCGCGACGTGGCGCTCCAGGTCCACGCGGCCCAGGAGCGCCTCGAGGACCGTGACTTCATCGCCGGCGTGCATGCCGCCGTCGATCGGCTGGGCGGCCGCCTGCGCCAGCTCGTCGCCGGGCTCTCCGCCAGCGAGCAGCAGCGGGCCGATCGCGTGGTCGGCCGCCGCGTGGCGGACCTGCGTCGCATGGCGGATCTCCTGCCCCGGGTTCCCGCGGTCGCGTCGAGCAGCACGCCCGATCGCCAGGTGACCGGGGTCTCGACCGTGGGTGAGCGTCGGATCACCGGCGTGTCGTGGAGTGGAGGGACGCGCCGGAGCGGTGCGGACGGGCTGGCGGTCGGGGGTGAGGTCGAGGCCTGGTGCGGAAAGTGTGGCGATCTCAAGACCCACAACGTCGTCGCGATGGTCGGTAGCGAGCCCAAGCAGGTCCTGTGTCAGGTCTGCGGGTCGCGTCACGCCTTTCGCACCGAGCCGGCGCGCAAGCGCGGCGCCGACGGCGAGGTCGAGGGCGCGGCGGGCGCGGCGCGCAGGTCCGCTCCCGATCCCGAGGCCGCGCGCCGGATCGAAGCCTCGCGGGTCCTGGCCGAGGAGATCGCCCGCGCCCCCCTCATCCGGGCCTTCGATCCCAAGGAGCGCTACAAGGCCGGCGAGATCATCTCGCACCCGACCTATGGCCCCGGCAAGGTGGAGAACGTGCTGCGCTCGAGCCTGCTCGTCCGCTTCAGCCGCTCCGGCCTCAAGCCATTGACGCTGCTCTGAGATCAGGCCGGACCTGCGCGCTTGGCGAGCCAGGCCGCGTCGAGCCCGGCCGGGGCGAGCTAGGCCGGGTCGACGTCGACGTCGTCGAGGAAGCGCCGCAGGAGGCCGTCGACCATCAGGTTGCGGGCGTTGGCGTCGTAGCGCCCGCCCCGGTAACCACCCTGGATCTCCTCGAACTTGGCGCGGTTGGTGTCGATGAGCGCGCGGTAGGCGCCGACCTTGGTGCCAATCTCCTTCTGATTCTTCACCAGGTATCCGACCGCCGACACCGCCGCCGCGCCGGTCAGCACGATCCCGAGGGGCCCGGTCAGCGCGTAGCGCAGAGCCACCCGCAGCGCCACCACCCCGGCCGCTCCCATCGCGGCCTTCTTGAATCCCGAGCCGTCCTTCACCGAGTCGGCGGCCATCGACAGCACCTGCCCGGACGCGATCAGCAAGGCGATGAAGTTGCCGCGCCGATTCTTCCAGCCGCGATCGTAGTACTCCCGCACCGCGGCCTTCAGGAAGGCGCTGTAGTCATCGAACACCTCTGGAAACAACTCGTCCTGCTCGACGCTCGACTGAGATTCCTGGGTCATTGCTCATCCCTCCGATGGGCGCACCGACGGGGCGATCGTAGCATGCATGCCGGGGTCATTCCCCGGCGACGTTGAAATACCGGAGGCCTCCGCGTGCCGGCTGTCGCTCGCGCCGTCAGCCGCGCCGCCGCGCGCGCCGGACGCGGGCATCGCCTGCGGCTCGCGCCTCGGGAGCACGATGTGAAACGCGGTCCCGGCGGTGCTCGACGAATCCACCTCGACGTACCCGCCGTGCTCGATGGCGATCTGCTGGACCAGCGGCAGGCCGAGCCCGGTCCCCTTGGCCTTGGTGGAGAAGAAGGGATCGAAGACCTTCGGCAGGTGTTCGGGGCGGATCCCGGGACCGGTGTCGGACACCACGATCTCGGCGAGGCCGGGCGCCCGGAGCGCGAGCGCCACCCGCAGCACGCCGCCTCCGGAGGCCGACATGGCCTCGCGCGCGTTGCGGATCAGGTTGAGCAGGGCCTGCCGGATCTGGTTCTCGTCCACCGACGCCTCGATGGGCTGGTCGCCGAGGTCCACCTCGAGACGGATGCCCGCGTTCGAGAGCTCCGCCCGCGAGAACTCGACGATCGAGGCCACCAGCTCTCCGAGGTCCTCGGCCTCGAGCTGCGGACGCGGCAGGCGGGCGAACCGCAGGTAGGTCTCGGTGATCTCGGTCAGGCGATCGACCTCGCTGGTGATGGACTCGACCAGGCGACGCGGCTCGGGCTCGGACCCGAGCTCGTCACACAGCAGCTCGGCATAGAGCCCGATCGACGCCAGCGGGTTCCGCACCTCGTGGGTGATCTGCGCCGCCATGCGCCCCACCGTGGCCATCCGCTCCGACCGGATGAGGCGAAGCTCGCGTTCCTCGAGCGCCGCGGCCATGGCGTCGAGCTCGCGCGCCAGATCCCCGATCTCGTCGCGCGACGAGACCCCGGTGCGGCGCGCGTACTCCCCGCCGGCGATCTCGCGGGCCCGCGAGCGGAGCACCTGGAGCGGGCGCAGGATGCGCCAGACGAACGCCACGGCCAGGCCGGCCACGAACAGCCCGAGCCCGCCGAGGGCCAGCGCCATCTGCATGGCGTTCTCCTCGTCGTCCGCCAGCCGCTGGGCGATCTGGGCGCTCTCGCCGCGCAGGGGCCGCCGCAGCCGGTTGAGCCCGTGGGTGAGGTTGGCGAACTGGCTCTCGAACTCCGGCCAGGCCTGGTCGTCCGCGCCGGCCTCGGCCAGGACCATCTGTCCGGACAGCCGGTCGAGATCCCCCTTGAAGGCCTGGATCTGGCGGCGCTTGGCCTCGAAGTCGGGCCGTCGAAAGCTGGTAGGCTCCCGCTCGAGGTAGCGGTCGATGGCCGCCAGCGCCTCGTCCAGGTTCTTGTGGGTCATCCGGAAGGCGAGGGCCAGGTTCGGCTGCTTGCGCAGATTGCGGCCGAGGGCGCCCGCGAAGTCGTTCAGTGATTTCCACGCGGTGTCGACCGAGCTCTGCAGGTCGAGATAGGCCTGGTTGGCGACGACGCCCTGCCGCGCCCGGTGTATGGTGAGCACCGTGAACGTGGCATTGCCCGCGAACGCCGCCAGCAAGACCGCATAGGCGAGCAGGATCTTTGCCGAAACGCCGAGTCGCACCCATTCACGCTAGCAGCCTCCGCCCAAACTCTCCACGGACCCCCGCGAAGCCGGCGGCGACCCGCACGGCGACCCGCGCGCGCGGCACCCGCCGGGCCCCCGGTCCACCCGGTCACATTGACAGCCACCCTTCCCTGCGGAATCATTGGCCTATCTCATGCGCCTGCAGCAGCCCTGCCTGATTGCGTTGGCGCTCACCGCCATCTTGTCCGGGTCGGCCCACGCCGAGTCGGACGACCTCGCCACCGCGGTCCTCGGCCTCGAGACCCAGGACGTCCCGCCGAAGCTGGCCGACGAGATAGCCGAGCTCCTGCGCCAGAACGTCTCGAGCAGCCACGACATGCGCCTCGGGGCCGGTCGAGATCTGGTCGAGCTCAAACTGGTCTTTTCATGTGCCGATGAGGGTCATGCATGCATGGCCCAAGCCGCCAAGAGCCTCAGCGTCGAGCGCCTGATCTACGGCAGCATCAAGCGATCCGGCGACGCCTATGTCGTCTGGCTCAAGCTGTTCGACGTCAAGCACGAGAAGATCGAGGCCTGGCTGTCGGAGACCGTCCCGAAGGAGAAGCTCGGGGGGGCGTCCCTGAAGCCGATCGTGGCCCGGTGGTTCTTCAAGCTGCGCGGGCGATCGGCGGACGTGGGGACGCTGCGCATCTCGGCCGAGGTGCCGGGCGCGGTCGTTTCCCTCGACGGGGTGGCCGCTGGTGCGACCTTGCCCGACAAGCCGCTCGTGCTGTCCGACGTGCCGGCCGGCAAGCACGAGGTGTCCCTGACCAAGGTGGGCTTCGGGGCCGGCGCCCAGTCCGTGTCGCTGGCGGCCGGGCAAGTGCTCGATCTCAAGCTCGACCTGCGCGACTCGAACGGAGCCCCGGTGGCCGCGAAGTCGAGGCCCGTGGTTCAGCTCGGCGAGGCCGATCGGGACGAGTCGGAGGGCGCGCGGGGGGGCAAGTCCGCGCCCGGCGCAGGTTATCGCACGGGATTCTGGGTCACCCTCGCCGGGGGCGTGGTGAGCGCCGGGGCCGCCCTGAAGTTCGGCCTCGACGTGCGACACGTCAACCAGGATCTCGATGCCTACCGCCGCTTCCCCTGTGCGAGCGGGGTGTGCGACACGAAGGGGCAGCCCGCCATGCCTCTCACCCCCGCCGAGCGCGACGCCGCCACCTCGCTCACCGACAAGGGCAACCGGGATCACGCCCTGCAGTGGGTGTGCATCGGGGTCGGCTCCGCGCTGGGCATCGCCAGCGGTTATTTCCTCTACAAGGGCTATCTGGCGGGGGAAGACGAGCATTCTGGGGGAGAATCGGCCATGGTGCAGCGGGGGCTGAGAATCTTCCCGGCCGCGAGCGCGTCCAGTGGGAGCGTCCTCGCGGAGTTCGATTTCTGAAGGAAGCCGCCCGCCCGCCCTCTCGTCACATGAGCCTGCCTTGAACACCCCACGAAGCCTCCCACCGAGCGTCCCACCAAGCCTCGTCGGTCAGACCATCGGGAACTACAAGGTCGTCGAGCAGATCGGCGAGGGCGGCATGGGCGTCGTCTACATGGCCGAGCACCCGGTCATCGGCCGCAAGGTCGCGATCAAGCTCCTGCACACCTCGTTCGCGCACGATCCGGAGACGGTGGCGCGCTTCTTCAACGAGGCCCGGACCATCCACATGATCCGCCACCACAACATCGTCGAGGTCCTGGACTTCGGTCAGACGGCGGATGGGCAGCCGTACTTCACGATGGAGCTCCTGTCCGGGCAGTCGCTGGCCGCGCGCATCGAGGAGGGTCCGGTCCCGCCGGCCGAGGCGGTGGCGATCGCCTCGCAGATCTGCGACGCGCTCCAGGCCGCCCACGACAAGAACGTGATTCACCGCGACCTCAAGCCCCACAACGTGTACCTGGTCGGGCCGCGCACGCCACCCGAGGTGAAGATCCTGGACTTCGGGGTGGCGAAGATGACCTCGGGCTGGGGCGAGACCAGCCAGTCGGGTGGCCGCTCGGTCAAGACCCGCACGGGCTCGCTGATGGGAACGCCGCTCTACATGTCACCCGAGCAGTGCCGCGGGTCGGGCAAGCTCGATCACCGGACCGACATCTATTCGCTGGCGGTGATCCTGTTCGAGATGATCTCGGGCCGGCCGCCCTTCGTGGCCGAGGGAGTGGGCGAGCTGTTCGCCAAGCACATGCTCGAGCCGCCCCCCTCGCTCGGCGCCCTCGCGCCCGGCACGCCGCCGCACATCGTGCGCGCGGTGGCGCGCGCCCTGTCGAAGGACATCGAGGAGCGGTTCCCGGACATGCAGTCCCTGCGGGCCGCATTGAACACGCCGGACCCCGAGCCGAGGACGGCCGAGCGTCCGAGCCGGGCCATCGCCGAAGGCGACGCCCCCGATGGCCATGGCCATGGCGAATCCGGCGCGTCGTCGGGCGGCGGGCAGGCCCGGGGCACCGCGGGCCGCATCACCACCACCTCCTCGGTCGCCGGGACGGACGGCCGGGACGAGGGAACTGGCGGGGAATGGCGCGGGAGCGGCAACTCCCGGAGCACACCGGGGCCGCTCCGAGGTCCCGGCGAGACGGCGAGCTCCATGCCGGTGACCCAGTCCACCACGTTCTCGTCGGCGGCCTCCGAGCTCGATGATTCGTTCGAGGATGTGCCGCGACGGAACCACCGGGGGCTGGTGTTCGCCGGCCTCGCGACGCTGGCGGTGGTGGCGGGCGGCGTGCTCATCGCGCGACGGCCGGCGCCACCGCTCGCGCCGAACACCGTCCCGGGCCCGAGCCCCGCCCCGTCTTCGTCCCTTTCGGCCGGAGCCCCCGCGCCGGATCGGGCCGCGGGTGCAAGGCCGGCGGCCGCGACCAGCGTGACGCTGCGGATCGAAGCCGTCCCCGCGACCACCCACCTGTTTCGCAGGCCAGACCCGGGTGTGGGTGCTGCCCCCGAGGACCTGGGCCAGGTCCCGGTCGAGCTCACCCTGCCGAAGCTCGACCAGCCCCGCGACTACATCTTGCGGGCCGAAGGCCACAAGGAGCGGATGGTGCGGGTGGATCCCGAGCACGACCACGGAGTCCTGCGCTTCAGCCTCGAGCCGGCGCCCGCCGTCGCCGACAAGGGCGTCGACAAGCTCGGAGACAAGGTCGGAGACAAGAAGCCGAGGCCCCCCGAGCGCAAGCCCGCCCCGAAGCCGATCCGCCGGGTGCCCATCCACGACGCCGACGGCCTGGCCGTCCCATCGTTCTGACGGGCTTCGCGCTGATTGGCTTCGCGACCCGCCATCATCCCCCGGCGGACGTGGAGACGCGAGTCATCGGGCGTCAGCCCGTCGCGGGAGAGCCCGGGTCGCGATCGGGGGTGTCGAGACGCCGGCGGCGGCGCTCGACGTACAGATCGAGGAAGCGCTCCGGTGCGAGCAGCACGCGCGCCCGGCTCTCGAGGTAACGGCGCCGCTCGATCCCCGCCATCCCGGCCGCCACCAGCCCACCCATCCCGAGCGCGACGATGTCGGCGGCCCCGAAGCCCGGGAAAGCCGCAGCGCCCCCGAGCCCGATCAGCCCGAAGGCCGCCGCCGACCGCAGGGCCATGGCGGTCAGGCGCTGCCGCCGCATCTTCGCGAAGTCGATGCGGAAGGTGACCACGGTGTCGGCGCCGTCCTCCATCACGCGGGTCTCGACCCGATCCACCAGCGAAAAACCGTAGCGCTTGGAGAAATCCAGCGAGCGCAGGAGGCCAGGCCAGACCCCCACCGCGCGCTCCCACTCGATGCGATCGCCATGGTGGCGGCGGATGGTCATGAGCTGCTCGCGCAAGAACCGGTCCACCGCATGGCGGGCGGACTCGCTGCTGCCGGGGACCACCCGGCTCACCACCACGTGGCTCGACCCGAGCGCGAAGGTCAGTCGGTCGGCTGGCCCCTCGACCAGGGAGCCCCGTCGCAGCTCCGCCAGGGCCACCGCCAGGGAATCCGAGCGAAGGCCCGCCTCCGCGCCGAGCTTCATCACCTCGGCTCCCGAGAGGGTCGGCTCGTGTGAGCCGTGGCCCACCCGGTCGGCCAGCGTCGCACCCGCGCCATTGCCGACCCCAGGCTCACCGGGGAGGACCGCCGTCCCTGTCATCCCTGCCGCCGCTCGGTGTCCGCCGCTACCGTCGCCGCGCCCCCGCTCCGCCCCGTCGAGATCCGCGGCGCGCCGGAGGACGCTGTCGACTTCGGAAGGAGAGAGCTTGTCCCCGGGCAAGGTGGCCTCAGTATACGCGGCCCCACCCGCTTTGCAGCCGGCCCCGGGCCGGGCGGGACCGCGGCCGCCGCACGGCGGTCAGCGGCCGCGAAAAGCCAGCCGGATGAGCAGCTCGTAGAGCCGATCGGGGACCAGTCGCCGCAGGTAGGCCGCCGAGAAAGCGCTCGGTCCCACCGGCCAGCGCAGCCGCGGGTGGCGTGCGGTGGCCGCGCGTTCGAGGGTGTCCACCAGCCCCGCCACCTCCGCGCGCCGCAAGCCCGCCGCCTGCTTCTCGTAGGCCGCGAGCAGCGGCGCATACGGCGAGTCGGGCCGGCGGGCGGCCGCCGCCAACCGCTGGTTGTCGTGCAGCGCCGTCTGGTGGGCGCCGGGCTCGACCAGCACCACCTCGACGCCGAAGGGCCGCACCTCGTAGCGCAGCGCCTCCGCCAGCGCCTCGAGCGCGAACTTCGAGGCGTGGTAGGGCCCGACCATGGGCAGGACGATCAGGCCCGAGAGCGACCCGACGAAGACGATCCGCCCGCGCCCCGCCGCGCGCATCGCCGGCAGGACCGCCCGGGTCACCCGATGGGCGCCGAGCACGTTGGTCTCGAGCTGCGCGCGCAGCTCGTCGGGCGAGGTGTCCTCGAGGGAGCCGTAGGCGTAGTACCCGGCGTTGTTCACCAGCACGTCGAGGCGACCACCGGTCGTGGCGAGCAGGCTCGTCACCGCGGCGTCCACCTCCTCCGGCCTGGTGACGTCGAGCACCGGCGTCTCGAGGGACCAGCCCTTGTCCCGGGCCTCGGCGCGCAGATCCTCCGCGGCGTCCGGGCGCCGCATGCTCGCGAACACGCGCCAGCCCCGCGCGGCGAAGCGACGGGCCGTGGCCCGCCCGATGCCCGAGGAGGCGCCCGTGATCAGGATCGTGGGGGGCGACGCGGCGCCGCGCGGATCGGCGCGTCGCTCGGAGGTCGTGGCAGCCGCGGTTGCCGTCATCGCCGCAAGAGTAACCCGAGGACGGCGAGACCGAGCACCGCCCAGGCGCCCGCGGCGTAGATCCAGATCGCCCCCGCGGGCGCGGAAGGCGCGCGCCTAGGGCGCACGATGGTCGCCCGGGCCCTGGAGATGGTGCGCAGGCCGAACGCCACGTTCAGCGTCGAGGACAGGAACAGCCCGGTCATCCACAGGCGGCTCGAGGCGTCGTGGCGCTGCGGAGACAGCGCGTGCGCCAGGGCGCCGATCAGGAACACCGTGCCGAAGGCAACCCGCACGAGCCCGCTGCGGATGGCGCGGGCGCGAAGCTGGGCCGCGCGCACCTGCGATGCGCCCGGGGAGCGGCGACGGGTGGCGCTGTCGCTGTCCATGTCATCCGCGGGCTCCGGCGTCCCCATGGGGATAGCCTACCCGCAAGGGCCGGCGCCCGCCCGCCGCGCCGAGCGTCACGGGAGGTGCCCGCATGACGAGGAGGACCCGTTGACCTGGGCGCCGCGCCGCTTGCCGGGCCGCAACCGAGTTGGCTGGCGGGCGCAACCGAGTTTCGTCTGAACGGCCGCGATGATCGCCGATCGCCGTGGTCCGCCACCATATGGTGGCGGCCGTGATGAGGGCCCGTCGATTGCAGCGAGGAGGATTCCGATGAGCCACCCGCCGATCCCGACCGTCGTCGCCCCCGTCGAGCTCCCGAGCCCGTGCCGAGGCCAGCCTTCCCCCTCCGGCTGGGCCGTCTGGCGGCGTCTGCGCTGGACCCTGTGCGCCGGTGCGGTCCCGGCCCTGTGGGCCTGCAGCGCCCGCCACCTCGGCGAGCCGGGTGGCCAGCCGTCCGTGGTCAATGAGTTCAAGATCTTGCAGAACCAGCCCCGGAAACTCGACCTGCTCTTCATGATCGACGACTCGGCCTCGATGGAGCCGCTCCAGGCCAAGCTCGCCCGGCGACTTCCGGATTTCATGGCCGTCCTCGCGGCGGTTCATGGCGGTCTGCCGGATCTCCACCTCGCCATCATCTCCTCCTCCCTCGGTGCTGGAGCCGACAGCGACGTGCCGGGCTGCGCCCCCGGCTCCCCGGGAGACGACGGCGGGAAGTTCCGGCACATGCCCGGGTGCGGCCTCGACCCGGGTGCCAATTTCCTCATGGCCTCGGCCGATGGAACCACCAACAACTTCACCGGGCCGCTCGAGACGGTGTTTGGCTGCCTCGCTCTCCTCGGCGAGGGCGGCTGTGGGTTCGAACACCAGTTCGAATCCACCCGTCAAGCGCTCATCAAGGCCATCGACCAGGACGGCGACAATGCCGGTTTCTGGCGCGACGACGCCCTCCTCGGCGTCGTCATGCTGACCAACGAAGACGACTGCTCGGTCCCCCCGGACTCGCGGCTATTCGATCCGGCGGTGCAGTCCGTGAACGACCTGCCCCCGCTCGGCGGTCTCTGGTCGTACCGCTGCAACGAGCTCGGCCACACCTGCGACCAGCCGCTGCCGCACACCGCGGCCCGCCTGCCGATGACGCTCACCGGCTGCAGGTCCAATGAGAACACCGAGGGACTTCATCACCTGACGCCCGTGGCCGACTTCAAGTCGTTCTTCGAGCAGCTCAAGCCGCCCGACCGGAGGCTGCTGGCCATCATCGCAGGGCCGTCCGCTCCCTACACGGTCGGGGTCCACACCGCCCAGCTCGGCAACGGGTCGACCGAGCGGCAGCCCGAGATCGAGCACTCGTGTACCGCGGCGGACGGCACCTACGCGGATCCCGGCATCCGGGAGGCCGCGCTCGTGGCGGACCTCGGGGGGACGTTTCGATCGATCTGCGAGGACGATTTCAAGCCGGCGCTGCAGCAGATCGCGGCGGCGATCACCCAGAAGCTGGAGGTCGGCTGCGTCGACGGGAACGTGACCATGGTCGGCGGAGCTCCGGACTGCGACGTCGTGCTGCGCACCACCTCCACGGATGGCAGCTTCAGGGACCGGGCGCTTCCGTTTTGCGATGGTGGCACGACGAGCTCCACGGGCGCCTCGCCGTGCTGGAACCTCGCCGCCGATCCCTTCCATTGCCTGGATGGCAAGAAGGTGCTGCGCATCTGCTACGACGCAACCTGCGGGGCGTCCCCGCTCGACACCCCCACCACGAACGCCTTCGTCTGGTGCGCGATCCCGCCGTGAGGACCGCGGGCGGCGCCACCGGCCAGATGTGCACTCGGACCTGTTTCCTAGAAAGGAAAGGTGTAGCCGGCCTGGGCGACGTGGGCATCGGCGAAGGTGGTGTCCTGCCAGAAGTGTCCGTACGACAGCTCGAAGGTCCCCGCGGAGAACCAACCAAGGAAGGGGAGATCGCGCCAGATCGCCGCGTCCCAGTAGATCTTGAGCTCGAGCAGCTTGGTCGTGACGCTGCCGAGCTTGGGATCGCTCGTGAAGTAGCGGGAGGTCGCATCGCACCCGGCGGCGGAGGCGGCGTCGCACCAGAAGGCCGCCGAGCCTTGCGAGTAGTACCGACCGGTGAGCCTGAGCTCGAGGTCGCGACCGACGCTCTGGTAGATGCGCCCTTCCACCGTGTGGCTGCGGACGTTCCAGGGGTTGGTCCCATCGGCCGCGTCGCCCGAGAAGTCCCAGTAGTAGCGGTAGTGCAGCTGCAGGCCGAGCCCGGCGGCCGGGAAGTACTTGGCGGCGCGCGCCGCCGCCACGTTGCGCCAGCGCTTGCGCGGCACGTTCTCCATCATCCCGCCGTGCGAGGAGACCGTGCGGTAGGGGCTCGACTGGAATCCGTCGAGGTAGGCGACCTCGTAGCCCGCCTGCACGAGCAAGGTCGGCGACAGCACCTGGCTGTACCAGAGGCCACCCATGGTGGTGTCGAGCGGGCAGGTGTGTCCGCAGCCCGGGGCGAGCTTCGGCATGGGGGTCGAGCCTTGCACCCGGCGGCCGACCTGATCCCAGCCGCCGCCGAAGGTGGCGGAGAGCGTGCCGGTGTCGTCCCACACCCGCAAGGTCAGCGAGCCGACGACGAAGTGGGACCAGTAGTCCGACTCTCCGCTGTACCGGTAGGAGACACCGACCCGGACGCGCGACCAGCTCTTGCCGACGCTCAGGCCCTCCTCGCTGCGGGCCTCGGTGAAGATGGTGTCGCCCGCGGGCCCGGAGGCGGCGGAGGCCGAGGTGATGGCGTCGAGCAGGTAGTGCGCCGTGACGTCGATTCCGTGCGGCAGATCCTTCGACAGCTCGACCACCGGCTGCACCACCCGGGTGGAGGGCTCCCGGTAGTACTGCCCGCGGATGGTCACGTGATCATCGGCGACGCCCGAGCCTTGCGAGAGCCCGAGGCCGAGCAGCGCCAGCACCGCGGCGCCCCTGGCGGCGGCCGCGCGGCCGTGACCGCGGGCGCGGACGCGCGCACGGAGATCATGGGCTGTTCGACCCCTGTGGGTCGACCGCCGAGGCGCGAGCTCGTCGACCTTCAATTGCAGCCGCAGCCTCCGCCCGGCTGGCCGTAGCCGAGGTCGGACCCCTCGCGCGCGCCGAACCAGTGCTGTCGGAAGCGGGTCTCGAGCGGATCCGCGTCGAAGCGCATCGCGCGCTTGGCGAGGTGCTCGCGCTGCCAGGGCTGGACGGGCGGACGCAGCCCATGCCCGCAACCAGCGGCGCCGAGCAGTCCGACCAGGCCCGCCACCAGCGTCGCGACCGCGGGCCCACGGACGGGGACGCGCGTGGAGGAGGCGGCGGCGGCGGGCGGGCGATCCCGAACATCGCTCGGCATGTCCGGCATGGGTGGCATATCTAACGTGCCGGCCGAATGCGCCGCAAGATCTGTCGCGCAAGTCGCTATGATTGTCGCTGCCACCATGCCCGGACCGACCGGAACCTTGATCCTCGACATCGAAACCGTTCCCGACCCGGAGCTCTACGTCGCGCCCGAGCCCGCACCGAACGGCGAGCGGCCCTTTCCACCGCTCTACGCGTGCAAGCCGGTCGTGGTGGGGGTGATCTGGCTCGACGACGATCTCGGCTGCAAGCGCATCGGGATCATCGGCGAGGACCGCACGGAGTCCGATGCGATGGACGACTTCGCGGACTTCATGACGCGTTACCGACCGTTGCTCGTGACCTGGAACGGCCGGGGGTTCGATCTGCCGGTCCTCGCGCTGCGCGCCCTGCGCCACGGCGTGCCCTCCGCCTGGTACTACCGCGGCGCCGGGTATCGCTACCGCTTCTCGGAGGACGGGCACCTCGATCTGGCGGATGTGATCTCCGACTTCGGCGCGGCGCGCATGACCTCGCTCGACGGCGCGGCCAGGTTGATCGGCCTGCCCGGGAAGGTGGGGGTCGACGGCAGCCAGGTGGAGGGCCTGTTCCGGGCCGGGCAGCTCGAGGCGCTGCGCAGCTACTGTCTGTCGGACGTGGCGCAGACCGCCTTCGTGTTCCTGCGGTACCGGCTGGTGGCGGGGGACATCGATCTCGTGACGTACCGCAAGGCCGCGGCCGGGTTGCTGGCCGCGCTCGAGGCCGACGGGAGGTTCGGCCCGGTCCTGGCGGGGACCGATCGCGAGCGCCTGCTCCTCGCGCAGCGGCCAACCCCGCCCAGCCCGCTCACTCCGCCCACCCCGCCGGTGCCGCCGGTGCCGGCCCCGGCCGAGTCGGTGTGACCCCGACATGACGTCCGCCCCCGGAGGCGCACCCGCGCCCGCGCCCGGACACGCCCCCGAAGGCCCGCCGGCCGGGGCCGTCGCGCGCGACCTGTCGGCCCTCCTCGGAAGCGCGAGCCTGACGACCCGACTCGACCGGGGATTCTTCGCGCGCGACACCCAGACGGTCGCGCGCGAGCTCCTCGGCAAGCTGATCGTGAGCCGGGTGTGCCCCGGGCAGCCGCGGGTCGCACGCATCGTCGAGGTCGAGGCTTACCTCGGCGAGCGGGACGCGGCCTCGCACGCGCGGCGCGGGCGCACGCCGCGCAGCGCCGTCATGTTCGGGCCGCCCGGACACCTCTACGTCTATCTGATCTACGGGATGCACCACTGCATGAACCTGGTGACCGAGGCCGACGGCGTGGCGGGCGCGGTCCTGCTGCGCGCCGCCGCGCCGGTGAGTGGCTTCGAGGGCACGGGTTCACCGGCGGTGACCCCGGAGGCGACAGACGGTCGCCGGCTGGCCGGCCCCGGGAAGCTCTGCGCGGCGCTCGGCATCACGCGGGCGCAGAACGGGCTCGACCTGGTCAGCGGCCCGGGCGCCGACCTGCTGGCGATTCACGCCGCGCCCGCGGCTGCACGACCGAGCCCGAACGAACACGCTGCCGGGAGGCGGGCGCCGCCCGCACGGGTGCGGCGCTCGGCCCGGATCGGCGTGGACTACGCCGGCGCGTGGGCCGCGCGAAGGCTGCGCTTCTACCTCGCAGGCGATCCCGCCGTCTCGGTCCGCCCTCGCGACTGAGCTCGTGATTCCGAACTCCGAAGAGGGCTTTCCCGTGCGTGCGCTGTTTCGCATCCGCTCCCTTCCTATCCCCTCGCCCCGCGGGATCTCGAGCCACTCATCGGGTCACGAGCGCGTGTGTCCGAGGTCCTTGGTCGGCGACCCGGGATGAGCCTCGGTAGGATCCGACGCCTCACAGTCGACTCGGGATCCCGGCAGATATCCTCGTCGGCTCGGCAAGCCCAGGCCGATCGAGACGACTTTAGATCCAAGGATGATAGCGAAGGTGGATCTTGAAGCACTTGCAGAAATGCGCCTGCTCGATACCGTGCAGCTCTTCCAGTCCAGCCGTTTCTCCGCAGCGTATTCCCTGTCTGGTTACGCCGTAGAACTCGGAATCAAGGCGTGCATCGCCAAGGTCTTTCAGGCGAACGCAATTCCTGACAAAGCCTTCGTCGCGGCGATCTACCCGCACAACCTCGACGAGTTACTCGGTCTTGCCCGCTGAACGTCAGATCACTAGCCGGATTCGTTAAGCCACCCGTGATCGCAGACCGAGGCTGCGCTCGGTGCCAACCCTCGTCACGGCTGCGGGGCGGCCTGCTGGCGGCGGCGGAGCTCCTTTTCGATCGAGGCGAACATGCCGGGGAGCGACGCCGCCACCAGCGCGTCGGTGGCCTTGCGGACCAGGAATCCCGGCAGCGGCGCCTTGACCGAAACCGACGCGCGATAGTCGGCCCGGGTGTGTGGCGCGTCCCCGCTGCCTGCCGCCGGCCCCTCCGGCGCGAACCGCCACCCTCCGGTCGCGTCGGTCACCACCTCGCCCTCGACGAAGGTCCAGTCCACCGTCAGGGCCTCGGCGCTGGTGCGCAGCTCGAGGACGTACCGGAGCGGCAAGAGGAGCTCGGCGCGAAATTCCACCCGCGCTCGCTCGGGCGTCTGCTCGATCACCCGCACCGCCTTGAACTCGCTGAACAGACGCGCATACGCCGCGAAGTCCACCACCACGTCGTATACCTCGCGGGGGCGGGCGTCGCGGAACACGTGGATCCTCTCCACCGGAGTTCGAGCTTCCATCCGCCAGACTCTAGTTCAACGGCGGGCGAACGGCTGGAACCCCCTGCGAGCAGCGTGTAACGTCGTGCGCCCCGGCCTCCTGGTGGGCCGGACGACGAGACGACCATGCCCAAACCCTTCGCCGCCGCCGGAACTCCTTCACGCTTCACGCCGGATCGCCCTTTTCGCGTCACGCAGATCCGGCTCGAGCTCGACCTCGATCTGGCCGGCAAGCGACTGGCGGGCGCCGCCACCCTGCACCTGCAGGCCCGGCAGGACGGGCTCGCGGCCGTGTCCCTCGACGCGGTCGAGATGCACATCGTGTCGGTGGCGGTCAACGGCCATCCGACCAGCACCTTCAGCTACGACGGAGAGGTGCTGCGGGTCGAGTTGCCGGCACCCATGGCCCGCGGGGCGAGCGCCG
>Ga0265329_10000039_pt1 | contig 54196 bp, 42 predicted proteins | sample 41627metaG_FD_202091 | JGI IMG/M metagenome (GOLD analysis project Ga0265329, IMG submission 202091) | Rhizosphere microbial communities from Carex aquatilis grown in University of Washington, Seatle, WA, United States - 4-16-27 metaG | ecosystem: Host-associated > Plants > Roots > Rhizosphere...
AAAGCCACCCGCACCACCACTCGCGCTTGTACCACCGGTTCCGATTCTTCCGCCGGTGCCACTGCCCCCGACAAGGCCGCCCCCTGCGCCGCTCTTGCCGCCGGTCCTGGGTGCGCCGCCGAGGCCGGGAGCGCCGCCGACCCCCACTGCGGCGCCGGCGCCTGTAAAGCCACCCGTTCCGCGAGCGCCGCCGCTCGAAATCGTGCCACCCGCGACGGAGGCGCCGCCTGAGCCGAGCGCAGCTCCTGTGCCCACCAAACCTCCCGAGCCGATTCCGCCTCCTTGACCGACGAGACCGCCGGTGCCGCCGAGGCCGCCAGCGCCGACGAGGCCGCCAGTGCCAGCGATGCCGCCCGTGTCTGGCGATCCTCCTGTCGGCAATACGACACCGCCGGCCCCACCTTGAGAAAGCCCGCCCCCAGTACCAGCGCCGCTGGTCAGCCCCTCTTTCTGGCACGCCATCGAACCGAAAAGAATCGAAACCCCGATGCTGCACATGATCAGTGGCTTGTTCATGGTTTCACCTGCGGATCGTATTATGCGCCATCCGAGGAGCGCCATGCATCGATCTCGGGTGAGCGCGAGCACGCCGCGCGTCCCTCCTCACAACGTTGCAGCAGTGGTATCCTGGCGTTTGGTTTTCCTTTGAGCTTGCACCACAGCGCGGGGCAAGTTTTTCCGTTGCCCGAGGTCGTTTCGTATGGACATGAGAATTGAACAGTGCGGGTGGTCGGCCGTCAGCGGTTGGGATCCCTCGCTACGCACCTGCAGGTTGGGTGCCTCCGCCCAACTGGTCTTGCTGTTCGGCAACGCGGATCTGGTCAGTGGTCAGGAATGTGTGGCACGGATACGCGCGTCCTTTCCCAAAGCGCACGTATTCGGGTGCAGCACGGGCGGGGAGATTCAAGGGACGCGGGTGGGTGACGGGACCTTGGCGCTGACCGCGGTCGCGTTCGGGCATAGCCGCGTCGCCGTTGCGAAAGCAACGATTGCAAGCATCGACCAAAGCGCCGCTGCTGGCGAACAATTGGTCCGCCAACTCGATCCGCTCGGCTTGCGCCATGTCTTGGTCTTGTCCGAGGGTTTGCAGGTGAGCGGCAGCGACTTGGTTGCGGGTATCAACGCCGCGCTGCCAGCGGGCGTGTCGGCTTCGGGCGGCTTCGCGGCCGATGGTAATTCCTTGCGCAAGACCCACGTTTGGTGCGACGGCGAACCCGAGCAATCGGCGGCCGTGGCCCTTGGTTTCTACGGCGATCGGCTGCGCATTGGCGTCGCAGTCACGGGTGGCTGGCACCCGTTCGGCCCCGACCGGCTCATCACGAAATCGCGCAAGAACGTCCTTTTCGAGTTCGATGGACGCCCGGCTTTGGCGCTCTACAAACAGTACCTCGGCGAACACGCGGCCGGACTGCCAGCGACCGGGCTCAACTTCCCGCTGGAGTTGTGCGTCGGCAAGCGCCAGAACCGGGTGTTGCGCGCGCTACTCGCGGTGGACGAGAAAGACCAGAGCATTACCTTCGCCGGCGACGTTCCGGAAGGATCGCGGGCGCGTTTCATGATGGGCCATATCGAGGATCTGATCGGTGGCACGCACAAGGCCGCCAAGGAGAGCCTGGACAACCTGGGCGTCGCCCAGTCGACGCTGTCCCTGCTCGTCAGTTGCAATGCGCGACGGGCGGTCCTTAGGCAACGGGTCGAAGAGGAAGTGGAGGCCGCGCGCGATGTCTTCGGTGAACGAACGGTGCTGACGGGTTTCTATTCCTATGGCGAGATCGGATCCGCGGAAGTGGGCGCTCCGACCGAGCTTCACAATGAAACCATGAGCATCACCAGCATCACGGAGGAGTAGGCCGCATGGAGAAGCTCCACGCGCTGTTGCTCCGGCAGTGGCGGCGCATCTTCGGTCGCGAGGCGGTCGTGCCGGACGGCTGGCACGCCTTCCTGCAGACCATCAGCGAGACCTACAAGGATTTCGATGCCGCGCGAATTCTCGTCGAACGTGCCCTGGCGCTCAGTTCGGACGAATTGCACGCGGCCAACGCAGAGCTGCGTGGCGTGCTGCACGTACTGCCCGATCTGCTTTTCCGGGTCGGCTCCGACGATCGCATTCGCGACGTCGCGCAGGGCACCTCGGGGCTGGACTATCCGGCGATGCGCGCTTTTCGCGAGCCGCCATCGGCCGACGGCCCGATGGCCTTGGGGCGATTTTGGGACGCCGTGAAACAGGTGCGCGACACGCAATCCTCGATCGCCTTCGAATGGTCTGACGATGCCCCGAATCAAGCGTCCCTTTTCGAAGTGCGTTTGCTCCCGTTCGTCGAGAGCGACATCATCGGGATCGTACGCGACATCACCCTACGCAAGCAGGCCGAGACAGCGCTGCGGGAAAGCGAAGAGCGGTCGGTCTTGGCGCAACGGGCGGGCCACGTCGGGGTCTTCGATTGGAATCTGCCCGCCGAGCGGATTTTCTGGTCCGCCGAATCCGAGGAGATTTTCGGCCTTTTGCGCGGGACCTTCGCGGGCAGTTACCAAGGCTGGCTCGAAGCGGTCGTTCCCGAGGATCGGGCCTGTCTGGACGGTGTCATCCAGGCATGGCTGCGGTCGCACCGCGAAGACGACAGCTGGGAATACCGAGTCCTGCACCCCGACCGCACCGAGCGCTGGGTTGAAACCAAGGGCCACGTCTTCCGCAATACGACCGGCAAGCCAGAGCGGATGATCGGAACGCATCTAGACGTGACGGTCCGCAAGCAGGCCGAAAAAGATCGGCTCGTGCTCGGCAAACTCGAATCCACCGGGATTCTCGCGGGCGGCATTGCCCACGACTTCAACAATTTGCTGGCCGGGATCCTCATGAGTCTGGAAACCATCGAGTCCAATCAGTCTTCTCCCGAGGACTTGATTCTCGCTCTGCTTGACGCCAAGCACGCGGTGTCGGCCGCCAGGGCACTCACGCAACAGCTGATTACCTTCGCTCGTGGTGGCGCGGCCATTCGGCAAACCACCGATCTCGGCCGCTTGCTGCACGAGTCGGCACCCTGGCCTTGAGTGGGTCCAATGTTCGCAGCGAGATCCTGGTCGATCCGGATCTGTGGCCCGCCGAAGTCGATGTCAGCCAAATTGGGCAGGTCGTGCGCAACCTGGTTCTCAATGCGCGGGAAGCGATGCCCGCCGGCGGCGTGGTGTCTCTGCGTGCGGAGAACATGGTGCTTGGCCCTGGGCGCGGCCCGGCCATCGCACCGGGAAAATACGTGCGCATTCGCATCGTCGACCACGGTTGCGGTATTCCGGCGGACGTGATGCCCAAGATTTTCGACCCCTACTTTTCGACCAAGCAGCGCGGCAAACAGAAAGGCATGGGGCTGGGACTGACCATCTGCCATTCGGTGGTGCAAAAACACGCAGGGGTGATCGCGGTGGAATCCACGCGGGCCGCAGGCACGACGTTTGACGTCTTCCTTCCCGCCGCCCGGCAGATCCCTGCGGAAGAACCGGCGGTCAAGCTCGACACCCGCGGGCGCGGCAAGATTCTGGTGATGGATGATGAGCAGGTGGTCCGGGCCAATCTCGGCAGGGTGCTCAAGCAAGCGGGGTGGGAGACGGAATTGGCGGCGGACGGAGAGCGCGCTCTCGACATGTATGCCAAGGCGAGACAAGAAGGCCGGTGCTTCGATGCCGTCATTCTGGACCTGACGGTTCGAGGCGCCATGGGGGGCAAAGAGGCGGTGGAGGCGCTGATCGCGCTCGATCCCACGGTTCGCGCCATCGTGATGAGCGGACATAGTGAGGACCTCGTGATGCAGTCCTATGCCGACTACGGCTTCAAGGGCGCTCTCACCAAACCTTTCGACCGCAAAGCCCTGCTCGGCGTGCTCGCCCGCGTGCTCGGGGAATAGTCGTGACTTTGCTTTTCACCGGGCGCGAGGCGAAGATGCCGGCAGATCCCCGTCCGCGCAGATTGGAGGACCTTCGACATGACCTATGCGAAATTTTTTGCCTTGGCTTTGCTTTCACTGACAGCGTGCAAGGGGGGCGGCCCTTCCCTTGTGGACAAGATCGCTCTCGGACGTTCATGTGATCTTACGGTGACTCCCGCGGGGATGAGTCAGGGCGCGTACAACACCAGTGCCGGCGATTGTCCCAGCCACCTCTGTCTCAAACCGGCGGTTCAAACCGGCGCGACAATGCCTTTAGGAGGCACTGGCGCCACTTGTTCCGCCGAGTGCACCCAGGACAGCGACTGCCACGGCGAACTACGCGACCCGACCAACGCTGCCGACCAGCGGTGCGCGAAGGGCTTCGCCTGCGGCGTTCCTTTCGTGAAGGGTCCGCTCTGTTGCCAGAAGCTTTGCGTGTGTAAGGACTTCTTGGGCACAGCTGGTGCTGCCACGCCCATCGCTTGCCAGGGCAGCGGTGCTGCGAGTTGCGCTGGAACAACCGGCAGCACGTCGAGCGTGGGCCTGCAGACCGACATCTACATCACCGTCGCGCCCAACCGGTTGCTCGACTTGGTGTTTATGATCGACAACTCGCCCTCCATGGCGCCGAAGGTTGCCAAGATGAACGCCCAGTTCCCGAAGCTGATCGCGGCGCTCAAGGATCCCAACGACGGCACCTTGCCCGACCTGCGCGTTGCTATCATCGACAGCGATCTTGGCACCGGCGGCGCGTACACGAGCGGCTCTTGCGGTCCCAAGATGTTGCCTGATGGAACATTTTCCCAGTACGGCGATATGGGCAGGTTCCAGATGATTGGCGCCACGGCCTGCGGCGTGACCAGCCCCAATGCTACGTACCTCGAATACCTCAAGGGGCAACCGGTGAACTACACCGGTGACATCAATACCGTGTTCGCCTGTCTGGCAGGAAACCTCGGCACCCTGGGTTGCGGCGAAGAGCACCCGTTGCAGGCCTTCGAGTTTGCCTTGGTCGCCGGTGGGCTAGGCCAAGTGAACGATGCCCAGCACCTAATGTTGCGTCCCAATGCCTACCTGGGCCTCGTCTTCCTGACCGAGGAAGACGACTGCTCGGCCGCGCTCAGCGACGGGATGTTCGGCGACAAGCCCGAGCTGCGCACCGAATCCGCGAGCCTGCGCTGCTACACGCGTTCGCACGTGTGCAACGACACCAACCTCACCACGTCACCTCCCGGCCCGGGCTACCCGACCACCACTGCATTCAGTGCCCCGCTCTCCGCGTGCAGGGCGCGCACGGACGCTTGCCCCAATCCAACCGACGGTAACGGTTCGACCGACACCTCGGTGCCGACCAACTGCAGTCCACTCAAGGACTACCAGCGTCTTGCCAGCGAAATCAAAGGGCTCAAGAACGACCCGGACAATCAGATCCTCGTGGCAGGCATTTTTGGTTGGCCACTCGCGAGCGACAGCGTTGCGAATGCAACGTACAAGATCGATCTGATCCCCAACCCGAACGCCGCCGACAGCGCCCACCCGACGGTCTACGACTCGTGGCCGGTTTGCTACGATCCCGGCCACATGCCGGCGGCTGCGACAACGGACAAGACTACAGGGTTCGACTCGACCGCGGCTGGTTGGGGCGCCATGGCTGGCCTACGGAATGCCGCATTTGTCGACGAGTTCGGCGCCAATGGTCTGAAGTTCAGCATTTGCGAGGCCGACTTCTCGGCCTCGATGAAGGGCATTGGCGACGGTATCGCCCAAAAGCTGTCCAACATGTGCATCAACTACCAGCTGGTCGATACAGATCCCAACACCCCAGGACTTCAGCCTGACTGTCGGGTGGCCTACCGTACGCCGCAGGCCGATCCCAAGGATCCGACTCGAATCACCTACGTGGAGAACCCCAATTCCCTGCCGGCGTGCCCGGCGGGGGCCACCGCGGGAAATGTCGCCACGGACTGCTGGCAGCTCGCCAACGACTTGGACAAGTGCCCAGTCAACGGACAGTTTTTGCAAGTCCTGCGCACAGCAGCTGAAATGGCGGCCGGTCCGCTCACCCCTGGCACCAAGGTCGCAATGCAGTGCCGAACCTGCCCCGCTCAAAGCGGCGTCGTCGTCCCCGGGTGCTAGAGCAGGGTAGGGCGATTTTTTCGTCCAAGGGGCGTGGCCCATTCGTTACCGTTGCGTGGTCCATGTCGATTTCCTAACCACCATGGCTTGCAAGGCGCCTTTCAGCATAGACGACGACTTGGCGCGGGCGCGATTTCACGCGGGAGAGCGTGATTTCATCGGGCTGCTCTATCGCGAAACCTACGAAACCGTGGACGCGACAGTGGGGCGTGTGTTGCGCGGAGCCGATCGCGACACCGTGGTTCACGACCTGTACTTTCGTTTGTTGTCGAAACCCGAGCTGCGCCGGAATTTTTCGGGCGGCTCCATGCGCTCGTGGCTGGCCACGCTGGCGCACAACCTGGCCGTGGATTTCTGGCGCCGTCACCGGCGGGAAACCAATCTCGAAGATCGGGACACACCGCCGCTGGTCGATCCGGTGTCACGCCTGATGGAGGAGCGGGCCGAGCTGAACCTATTCGTGGAGCGATTCAGGCGTGACGGTCTGCCCGAGGAGCTTTGGCCCTTGTTCCAGGCTCGCTTCGTGGAGCGGCTCGATCAGCGCGAGACTGCGCGGCGTCTCGGCATGCCGCGCACCACGCTGGCCTATCGCGAGTTGCGAGTGAGACGGTTCCTGCGCGCTTTTCTGCGCAAGAGGGCACTGCCATGAACACGAATGCCATGAACACGAATCATGATGACCTGCGAAGGTTGGTCGATGGGCATTTCAGCAAGGGACTTTCCTTGGCGGGCGAGGCGCGCTTGCGCGACCATCTGCCGGCATGCGCGGACTGCCGCGAGGCCTACGAGTCGTATCAGGCAATCGAGAGGCTGGAGCCCAAGGCTCGCCCGCCGCGCGAGCGTCTGGCGATTGCGCTTGGTCTCCCCTCGGAGGTGACGCGGCCACGGCGGCGGGGCATGGTCATTGGAACGCTGTCCACGATAGGTGCGATGGCTTTGTTGCTCATGGTGATCACCATCACCCACCCGAACCATGGGATCGCCTCTCGTGGAAAAGGCATCGAGAACGCAGAATCCCTGGAAGTGGCGATTTTCCGTGTGAAGGGCGAACGGGAATCGATGCGCGTGCATGATGCCATTTCCCCTGGGGATGAATTGGCCTTTGCCTATCGCAACGAAGTGGGGAAGTCTTTCCTCATGATCTTCGCCATCGATGGGGCCGGTCGTTTGGTGTGGTACCACCCGGCCTGGACGGATCCCGCGGACAACCCCAAGGCCGTACCCATCGGAAGGCAAGTTGGATTCAAGGAATTGCCCGAGGCGGTGAGGCACTCCTTGCAAGGCTCGTCGCTGACCGTGCACGCTTTGTTCATGGACAAGCCGCTTGACGTGCGCACCGTCGAGGCCAGGGCGGGAAGCGGCGAATTTTTGGCGGATGCCGACGCTGGCGAGGTCTTGCGCACGATGGTGTTCGAGGTGCGCCCATGAGAGGATTTGCGCTGTTTCTGGGTGCTCTGTGCCTGCTGTGGGTAGGGCCGGTCCATGGCAAAGAGGCGCGTCCGCGCAATGCCGTTTTCGCGCTGATCATGGGCGTGAATCGCAGCGTGGATGCCGAACTCAAGACCCTGCTTTACGCGGATGACGACGCCGTTCGATACCAGGAGCTGTTTCGTGCGCTCGGCGCGCGAACGCAGTTGCTCGCGCGATTGGATCGCGAGACCACGGCGCTGTCGCCACAGGCCGCTGCCGAGGCCTTGCCACCCACGCGGTCTATTCTTGGCAAGGTCGTGTCGCTCTTCGCCTCGGAGATCGCGATGGCCCGCGAACGAGGGGTGAAGACCACGCTCTACGTGCTCTACGCCGGGCATGGCAACGTGGACGGGGATGTCTCCTACCTGACCTTGGAAGACGCGCGCCTCACGGGCGATCAATTGGCACGTGAAATCCTCGATCCCATCGGCGCGGACGAGAACCACCTTATCGTCGACGCTTGCTTCTCGTATCTCCTGGTGGGCGAGCGCGGGCCCGGCGGCGAGCGGCGCAAGGTGCAGGGGTTCTCCGCCACCTCGGAGCTCGGACGGCGGAAAAATCTCGGGCTCTTGCTCTCCACCTCGTCGGGCGACGAAAGCCACGAATGGGGAGCCTTCCAGGCCGGCATCTTCAGTCACGAAGTGCGCTCGGGTCTGTACGGCGCGGCGGATCTGGACGGCGACGGCAGCATCACCTACGCCGAGATCGCGTCTTTCCTCGATCGCGCGAACCAGGCCATCGTGAACGAGAAATTCCGTCCGCACGTGTTCGCCCGCGCCTCCGCGGCGTCGACGCAGCTTTTGGATCTGCGGACTGGGCTTGGGCGCTCGCTTGCGGTCGACGGGGATTTTCCGTCGGCGCACTACCTGATCGAGGACCAACGGGGCGTGCGCTTCCTGGATTTCCACAATGCCAAGGGGCGGGAGTTGCACCTTGTGCGCCCCGGTGGCGCCAGCCTGCTTTACGTGCGCAGCATGGACGACGGGAAAGAGCTGACCCTGCCGGCGTCCGACCAGAGCATCGTCCTCGCGGCCTCGGGATTCGTGGATCCGCGCGTTGCAGAGCGCGGAGCAGCCCACCAAGCCTTCAGCTTGATCTTTTCACTGCCGTTCGATCAAGCCTCGGAAGAACTGGTGGTCGTGCAGCGCTCGTCGCCGCCAGCAAGAAAACCAGCTGCCGCGCGCAAGGTCGTTCTGTGGTCGAGCGGCGTGGCCGCGGCGGCGGGTGTGGTTGTGGGAGGACTTCTGCTCTGGGATGCCTCGCGCCTGGCGGACGAGGCAGGGCATTCTTTCCAACGGCGCGTGGTCCAGCTCAACGACAGCATCCATTCGCGCAACCTTGGGGCCATGGCGGCCTTTGCCGTTGCCGGTGCCGCGATTGCAACCGGCACCGTGACTTGGCTTTTCACGGGGGGTGAACCGAAGATGGATGTGGATTCCCCGTCGCCGCAGGTTGCAGTTGGTTTGGGCCAGATTTGGCTGTCAGGCCATTTCTGATTGGTCCAAAAGCGAAGGCTGGTTCGTTCTAAGGACTGGAGGGCTCTTCAACATGAAATGTGCGAACTTTTTCGTCTTGACCACTATTGCACTTTCGCTTGCGGCTTGCGTGGGCAGTGTCCCCCTTGAAGGCAAGTCCTGCCCCTGCACGACGGGTTTCGTTTGTTGTGAGGCCACCAATCAGTGCCTGGCTCCCGGAGAATTTTGTGGCAAGAACGATGCTGGCAGCCCGACAACAGTCAATGCCGACGCTTCTGCGGACGCCCCCAACCTCGGAGTCCAGAACGCCATCGGACGTCGCTGCGATCCTACGGTGACCGCTGGGGCGGCCCAGGGTGTGTACAACGCCAGCGCCAGCGAGTGTCCGAGCAACCTTTGTCTCAAGCCTGTGGTTGAAGTGGGCGCGTCGATGCCCATGCCGCCCACGCAAGCCACCTGCACCGCCGAGTGCGCCCAGGACAGCGACTGCAACGGTGAGCTGCGTGACGTGACCAACCCTGCCGACCAGCGGTGCCTGAAGGGCTTCGCCTGCGGCATTCCTTTTGTCGAAGGTCCGCTCTGCTGCAAGAAGCTTTGCATGTGCAAGGACTTCTTGGGGACAGCCGGTGCGGCTACGCCCATTGCCTGTACGGAGAGCGCTGCTGACAGTTGCGGCGGCGAGCCGATAAGCAGCGTATCGGGCGTGGGACAGCAGACCGACATCTACATCACCGTGGCGCCCAACCGGTTGCTCGACCTGGTGTTCATGGTCGACAACTCGCCGTCCATGGCGCCCAAGCAACAAAAGATGAACGCGCAGTTCCCGAAGCTGATCGCGGCGCTCAAGGATCCCAACGACGGCTCCCTGCCCGACCTGCGCGTCGCCATCATCGACAGCGATCTCGGCACCGGCGGCATGTATACGAGCGGCTCTTGCGGCCCCAAGAACGGAAGCAACTACGGCGATCTCGGCAAGTTCCAGATGATTGGTGCCACGGCCTGTGGCGTGACCAGCCCCGATGCCACGTACCTCGAATACATCAAGGGGCAGCCGCTGAACTACACCGGCGACATCAACACCGTGTTCGCCTGTCTGGCAGGTAATCTCGGCACGTTGGGCTGCGGCGAAGAACACCAGTTGCAGGCCTTCGAGTTCGCGCTGGTCGCCGGAGGCTTGGGCAACGAAGCCCAGCATGCGATGTTGCGCCCCACCGCCTACCTGGGCTTGGTGTTCTTGACCGACGAAGACGACTGTTCGGCCGCTATGAACGACGGAATGTTCGGCGACAAGCCCGAACTGCGTGGCGAGTCCGCGAGCTTGCGCTGCTACACGCGGTCGCACGATTGCGAAGGCCGCCACCTCACCGTTGCTCCTCCCGGATACCCAACCAGCGCTCCCTATTCCACCACGGTATCCAACTGCGCGGCGCGCACGGATGCTTGCCCGAACCTAACGGACGGCTCCCCGTCAGGAACCGATACCTCGGTACCCACCGACTGCAGTCCGCTTAAGGACTACGTGCAACTTGCCTATGAAGTGAAGAGCCTCAAGAGCGACCCGGACCAGATCCTCGTGGCAGGCATCTTTGGTTGGCCGATCGACGGCGATTTGACGAAAGCGCCGTACAAGATCGACCTGATCCCCAACGCGAATACCGCCGACACCGCCCACCCGATGGTCTACGACTCGTGGCCGACTTGCTACGATCCCAACCACATGCCGGCGGCTGCGACCATGGACAAGACTACTGGGTTCGACTCGACCGCGGCTGGCTGGGGCGCCACCGCCGGCCTGCGCCTATCCGCATTCGTCGACGAGTTCGGCGCCAATGGTTTGAAGTTCAGCATTTGCCAGACCGACTTCTCGGCCTCGATGAAGAATATCGGCGATACCATCGCCAAGAAACTGCAGAACCTGTGCGTCGACTACAAGCTGATCGACACCGACCAGAACCCCGCCGATGGAATACAGGCCGACTGCCGCGTGGTCTACCGCCACCCAGTAGTGGATGCCAAGGATCCGAGCATTGTGATTTACCTAGAAGATCCCAACTCCATGCCCCAATGCGATCCCTCGAAAGATGACAACACCCAGCCAACGTATCCGTGCTGGAAGCTCGTGAGCGACAAGACCAAATGCCCCATCAACGGACAGCTCATCAATGTCGTCCGGGCTCCAGCAGATCGCAATACGCCCCTCGACCCCGGCACCAAGGTGAGCATGCAGTGCCGAACCTGCCCCGATTCGATCCTGGGCTCCGCGGCTATCGCCGGGTGCAACTACACACTAAACTAAGTACCGGAAGCCTTGCTTCCGCCCGAGCTCGACGAACCGTCGGCGCCTCCCGCGTTGTCTGAAACGGCGGTACCGCCGGCAGTCGTGACACCGGTGGACGAGTCTTGATGGACAGCGATGGCGGCGAGAAGCGGCGCCGCATCCCGGTTTCTGGTTGCAACGTGACACCTTCATGGTCACAATGTTGGTCATGGTTAAGGTTAATGTTGCACAGGCCAAGGCGAAGTTGTCGCAGTACCTCGCCTCGGCGGCTGGCGGAGAAACCGTGATCATTTGCAGCCGCAATGTGCCGGTCGCTGAGCTGCGCGCGATCCCTCAGCAAGCGCAGAAGCGTCGTCCCATCGGTCTCGGCAAGGGAAGATTTCGGATCCCACCTGGCTTCTTCGAGCCATTGCCCGATGACATCTTGGCGGGCTTTCGGGGCAATCCGTGAGGCTGCTCCTCGATACCTGCACCTTCCTGTGGATCGTGACGGGTGACGCTGCTCTGTCGTCTTCGGCACGCGAACACTTCTCCGACCCGGCCAACGAGGTGTTTCTCAGCTCGGTCTCGGCCTGGGAAATCGCCGTCAAGTTCAGCCTGGGCAAACTACCATTGCCACGCCCGCCATCAACCTTGGTTCCCGAAGAGCGCCGGCGCCATCAGATTCAGTCGCTGCCACTCGACGAAGGCGCGGCCTTGGCCTGTGCACGACTGCCTGAGCTGCACAGAGATCCGTTCGATCGCATGCTCGTCTGCCAGGGGATCATGGGAGGCCTGGCGCTGCTCACGCCGGATCCGCTGATCGCGCAGTACCCGGTGGCCACTGTCTGGTGAGAGGATTGTTTCCAAGCGATTTGCTCGACCGCGCCCTACCAGATGACCTTCGTGCCGTAGTGGCCGAACACGGGATCGATGGTGACCAGTGGCAGATTTTCTGCCTGCGACTGCGCGATCAACATTCGGTCGAAGGGATCGCGGTGGGGGCCGGGCAGGCTGCCCGCGCGCTGAGCGTGGTCGACGGTGATGGGAAGTTGTACGAAGCCCTGACTTGCGAGACATCCAGCCACATCGGTGGCCACCGCGGCGGCGCCAGGCAGTTTGCCAAGGCGGAACTTCGTGCATATCTCCCAAGCCGAAGCCGCGCTGACCAGGATCGCGGTCTCATCGCTACCAAGCAAGCGCCGCGCGCGTTGGGACAGCCGCCGATCCCCATCGAGCCACCAGAGCAAGGCGTGCGTGTCGAGCAGCACACGCATTGGTCACTTCTCCCAGGCGTCGAGTTCGCTTGCCGGAAGTGGTTCGAAGAACGCGGCCGTCGTGCTCGCCTTTCCCTTGAGAGCGCCGAACATGCGCTTGCGCACGGGCTGTGCCACCGGAACCAGCCGGACCACGGGCGTGTCGCCTCGGGCAATCACGACTTCTTCACCGGCACAGGCCCGTTTGATGAGGCGCGAGAGATCTGTCTTTGCCGCATGGACCGTTGTACGCATAAACCTAAGCTTAGCTAAGCCAGCTTAGTCATGCAACGATCTTCAGCGCAGGGCAGTCCGTCGCCGCCGCCCCACACCTCGAGGTCGAACTCGAGTCCCAATCCTTCAGTTCTTCAGCTGCGCCGATCGCTCGTCGGGCTTGGCGCTGTTGCCGTACTTGCCGCTTAGGTAGGCTTTGGCCATCTCGTCCAGCGAGATGATGGGAACGTTCAGCGCTTGGCCGGCCTGGCCAAACTGCTTCATGCGCTCTTCGCACACCTTCTGCATGGCGGCGCGGGCAGGGGTCATGTAGTAGCGCGGATCGAATTCGGCCGGCTTCTCGACAAACGCCTTGCGGATTGCGCCGGTGATGGCCAGGCGGTTGTCGGTGTCGACGTTGATCTTGCGCACGCCAGCGCGGATGCCACGCTGGATTTCCTCGACCGGAACGCCGTAGGTTTCCTTCATGGCGCCGCCGTACTTGTTGATGATAGCGCACAGCTCTGCGGGCACCGAGCTAGAGCCGTGCATGACCAAGTGACAGCCCGGCAGCTTGGCGTGGATCTCCTCGATGCGCTTCATGGCCAGCACGTCGCCGGTCGGTTTGTGCGAGAACTTGTAGGCGCCGTGGCTGGTGCCGACCGCGACGGCCAGGGCATCGAGGCCGGTGCGCTGGACGAAGTCGACGGCTTGATCCGGATCGGTCAAGAGCTGGTCGAGCGACAGCTTGCCCTCGGCGCCGTGTCCATCTTCTTTCTCTCCGGTGCCGTGTTCGAGCGAGCCCAGACAGCCCAGCTCGCCTTCCACCGACACGCCGAACCGATGCGCAACGTTGACCACCTCGCGGGTCACGGCCACGTTGTATTCGTAGCTCGACGGGGTCTTGCCGTCTTCTTCCAGCGAGCCGTCCATCATGACGCTGGTGAAGCCGTAGCGGATCGCGCTGACGCAGGTGTCGACGGAATTGCCGTGATCTTGGTGCATGACGATAGGTAGCTCGGGATAAAGCTCGGAAGCGGCGAGCATCAGGTGGCGCAGAAAGTTGTCGTTGGTGTACTTGCGGGCGCCGCGCGAGGCCTGCACGATGACCGGGCTTTTGGTGACGCGCGCGGCCTCCATGATGGCCTGGATCTGCTCCATGTTGTTGACGTTCAGGGCGGCGACGCCGTAGCCATTCTGCGCGGCATGGTCAAGAAGGGGACGAAGGGGAATCAGAGGCATGAGGGATCTCCAATCGGTAAATTGGGTTGACTAGGTCGAGAAATGACCGGTCGCTTGGTCCTACAACGCGGATCAGGGAGCCGGTAGGCCGATTTGCCCACGCAACTTGGATGCCAGAGCGAGGGACTTGGATGCCAAAGCAGGAGTAGACTAGACGGCATGGACAGAAGCAGTACCCCCCGTCTCGCACGTGTTTCTTGGGCTGGGATCGTGCTGCTGGCTTTGTTGGGTGGGCTGATGGTTGCTGGCTGCCGGGCCGGTTTGCCGGCCGCGCCGGAATCAGGCGGCGCGAAGGGAGCAGGGGGAACTCAAGGCCCCGGTGGCGCGCAGGGATCGGGCGGCTCTTCGTCGACGAGCGGGTCGCAGGCCGTGGGTGGTGCGCAGGAAGCAGGTGGTGCGCAGGGCACGGGCGGTGGCCAGGGCAGCGGCGGGTCCAACGCGATGGGTGGCGCGCAAACTGGCGGAGGCGCAGGTGGCGCGTCGACAACCAAGGCCGACGCTGGGACCGACGGACCCATGGTCGATGCTCCGCTTGCAGCCGCCGATGCGACGGCGACGGTCGCGGACGCGCGCACGCAGGGTCCGCGTCCGGACGCCAGCGCGGATTCGTGTGGGGCTTGGGCCATGACCAATGGCGTGTGCTGCGCGCAGTACTGTAGCAACGACGACAAGTCCGAAAGCTGCGACAAGTGCGGCGGGCCGGGCTCCGCGCAGTGCCAGGTGGTCAATGCCAAGGCTTGCACGTCTGGGCAGTGGCCCGAGGTTCACTCGGTGACTGACAGCGAAGACTGGCACTACTCGCGCTCGACCCACTTCGGGACGGCCCCCATGGGCGCCTGTGCGTTCGGCCTGTACGGCGTCTGTTCCTCGGCCATGAAGCTGGCCAATACCAATCTGCAAGCGCAGTGCGATACCTTCTGCAAGGCCACTCCCGACCTGTGCAAGGATCCGAGCAACGTCACCTTGCGCGGGAATTTCGCGGCCCCGCAGGGCAACTACTACACGCAATTCTGGTCCAGCCTGCCCGGCGATCTCGACAACTATCTCTCCTGCGGCGAGTGCTTCGAGCTTGAGCGTACCCAGGACGACGGAACCGAATATCAGTCAGGTGCGGGCGGCTACACGCCGCCCATCGTGCTTCAGGTGGCCGATTCGTGTCCGTGCTCGGCCAATTCCAAGTGGTGCTGCGGCTCTGGGCGCGACCACTGCGGCGAGGTCAAGGGGGTTTTCAAATACGGCTGCCAGCTACCGCCGGCTTCGCTCGTCGACCCGGAAGTCGATCCGCCCCTCGATCACGATCCGCTGCCCAACGAAAGCATGCACCTCGATCTCTCGGACATCGCCATGTCGCGCCTGCAGACCGGCGATCCCAACGGCACCATCACGGACGGCGTGATTCCGACGAAGTACAAGCGCGTGCCCTGCCCGGTAGTGGGCAACATGTACATCTGGCTGCGGCCAAACGGAAATGGGTACTACTTCGCACTGACCGTGGTGAACGTGGCTGGCCTCGGTTCGGCGGCCAAGGTCGAGGCGCAGTTGCCATCCGGGGAATGGGCCCAGCTCAAGCGCGACTCCAACTACAGCCTGTCTCGACCCCAAGAACGCTTCGGGACGTGGGCGACGCAGGGACAGGTTTCCTTTACCACACCCATCACTCTTCGCGTGACCGACGGATCCGGCCGCGCGGTGGTCGCCAAGGATGTCATCAAGACCTTTGCGCCCGCCGACAGCTCCCTTAGCGAAAACTGGTTCATCGACACCGGCGTTCAGTTCTAACTGCTATTCCATCCTGAATCCTATGTGGGGTAGATTGCGCCGCGTGACTCGTCGGAAGTGTGAACGAAAGTCTGACCAGAGGCGATCAGGCAAATGCGGTCCGATTTTCGGGCTGTTGCTCTGTCTTGGGATGGGGCGAAGTGCGCATGCCGAGCCGGCCAAGCCCGGGGCCGCGGGCCAAGATGGGGACGATTTCATCGCCGAGGCGCGCTTGCTCTCCCGTCTGGTTGCCTGCGCGGGTGATGCCGAGATGCCGGCGGGCTGGCCGAGCGCGGTGCTCAAACGCCACTGTGCACTGCTGCGCGAACAGAGGGCCAAGTACCAGGCGCGCTGGATCGAGCGCACGCGCCCGTTTCTGGCGCGGGTGGTTCCGGCCGATCTGCCGAAGTCCGTGGTCTATCCCTTCGGCGGCGGCGACCTGGTGACGGCGCTGGCGACCTTTCCCAACGCCGACGAATTCACCACCATTTCCCTCGAACTCGCGGGCGACGTGCGCGGGGTGCCCTCGCTCACCCCCAAACAGCTCAGGGCCAGCCTCGATTCCACCCTCGAAAACCTGCGCTGTCTGTTCGCCGTCAGCCATTCCAAGACGACCAACCTGAAGGCCGGCTCGCACTCGTCGCTGCCTGGCGAGATCGCCTTTGCCCTGGTCGCTTTTTCCGTCTTCGACTACGAACCGGTGTCGCTGCGCTACTTTCGCCTGGATGCCAAGGGCAAGCTGGCCTATTGGAAGGCGAGCGAGCTCGGCGCGGTAGGGGTGCCCGTGGCGAAGGATGCCGGCCCGAACCCCTTTGCCAACGTGGAAATCACCTTCCGGGCGCGCCAAGATGTCAAGGATGGCGCCAAGGATGGCGCCAAGACACCACTGCGCATTTACCGGCACATCGCCGCGAATCTCGACGACGCACATTTCTTGGGCAATCGCCCGCTGGCTCTACACCTGGCCGGCAAAGGGCAGGTGGCGGCGCTGATCAAGGCCGCGAGCTACCTCCTTTGGTTCGATACCTTTTCGCACATTCGTTCTTACTTGCTCGACCACGCGGCGTGGATGCTCTCGGATTCGACCGGCATCCAGCCGTCGCTGGCGCGCGCGGCCGGCTTCGAGCAGGAATGCTACGGGCTGTTTCATGGACCGTTCTTGGCCAAGAATTCCCACATCAAGAGCGAATTCCTGACCCTGTGGCAGGCCAGCCCCAGGCGCATGCTGCCTTTCTATTTTGGCTATCCTGATATCGATGGGCACGGACACATGATGGTGACCAGGCGAACTGGAAAAACCGCTGCGACCGAGACCTCGGAGCCGCCGGTGGATCAAGTTTCGGGCGGCGCGCACTGGCGCCTGCAGACCGAAAAGGGACCCGTTCACGTCTGGCGGCCGCGCGGCTACGACGCGGCCACCGCAGGCACGGTGATCTACGTGCACGGCTACTACACCAACGTGGATGGGGCCTGGGTTCAACACGCCCTCGCCGAACAGTTCGCGGCTAGCAAGACCAATGCGCTCTTCATCGTCCCGGAGGCGCCGAGCGGCAGCAACGAGGAGGTGTCCTGGCCTGCGCTTGCCGACCTGCTCAAAGAGGTCGAACGGCAACTGACCGGCATCAAGGCGCGCGGTCCAATCGTTGCGGCCGGGCACAGCGGCGCTTGGCGCACGCTCTCGAACTGGGCGCAAGACGGCCAAGGCAACAACGACAGGAAGGTCGAGGTGTTCCTACTGCTCGATGCGCTCTATGGCTCGGACGACCAGTTCCAGGCTTGGCTTGCTCGCCACCCTGGCAGCGAGGAGCCGCGCATGACTTTGGTCTCCAAGGACACAGCGAACCGAGTGGCGCCATTTCTCGAAAAAGTCCCGGCAGCCAAGCGGCGCGCGAGCCTGCCCGAAACCTATCGCGACCTGACTCCGGCGGAGCGGAATGCGCCGGTGCTCGAAATCGCGTCCGACTTGGGGCACATGGAGATCGTCACCACCGGAAAGGTGCTGCCCGTACTCCTTCACCGTTCGCCGCTCAAGGCGGTCAAGGCGCCGCCCAGATTCGTCAAGCCCAAGAAGAGCGAGACCGAATGAGCCCGGGATTTTGGCTGAAGTCGCCGGTGGCGGTCGTGGTGGGCACGCAGTTGCTCTTCTCCGTCGGCGATCTCATGGCGCGCGCGAATATGCGCAAGCACGGCTTCACGGCGGCGGCGTTCCTCAACGTGTCGTTTCTCGTCTACATCCTCAGCCGCCAACTTGCCACCGTCGGGCAGATGTATGTTCTGGCCACCGTGCCTATCGGCAAGACCATGGCGCTCTTCGGCGCGGGATCCATCGTTCTGGCAAACGTTCTTGGCGTGCTGTTGCTAGGCGACGTCGTCTCGATACGCTCATATGCCGGGATCGCCCTGGCCGTGATGGCCTTTCTGGTGATGAGCCTCGGCAAGTAACACGCTTTGCCCCAGGGTGATTCCCTGCTAGCTGTAAGGTAGATGTCTTCCCCCAAACTTCCCGCGGTGGTGTTTCGCGCCGCCGTCCTGGCTGGCGCCCTGGTCGGCATCGCCGACGGTGTTCGTGCCGCCGTGCTGGGGCACGTGCCGTTTGTCGGATCGCTCGCGTGCGTGGTTCTCACGGCCGGCTTCGACGTGCTGGTGGCCGTGGCAGGCGGTGCCGCCTTGGCGCTGCTGATCTGGATTGCGGGGTGGGGGCAGAGGCAAAGTTCCGGCTGGCTTGCCGCAGTGATGGGTTGGTTGGTGGCGGGCGGCGCGGTTGCGGTTGCGGCCATCGCGGCTGTGACGGGCACCGCGAACCGGAACAACCGGTTTCTCGCTGCTGGCGTGGTGGCATTGGCGACATTGGCGGCGGCGTTTGCGGCTTCCTTCGTCGGGCCGGCGTTGAGACGAATGCTCGGCATGTTGCCTGGATTTCGTGCCAAGTCCGCCGGGCAGGACGCGGCGCCGGTGGTCAGCACGGCCGGTGTCCTCGTGCTCGCGCCGCTGGTTGCCGTGATTCTCGAAGCGGCAGTGTTTGTGATGGTGTGGCGCACGCGCGCGCCCTTGCGCAAGGACGTACTCGTCGCGCGCGCGACTTGGGCGGCGTGTTTGTCTGCGCTGCTTCCCTTCTCGATCGCATGGGCGAGTAGCCGCCTCTTTCGCGTGCGCTGGTGGCAGGCATCGATTGCCGCCGCAATCCTTTTCGGCGCTCCGGTCGCCTATTTGATTCGGTTGCGCTGGGCGCAGGATTTTCAATTCCTGCCGTGGACCATGGTGGCTGTCATTGCCGGCATGATCGGCGCGGCCGTGGGTCTGTCGCTGCTCTTGCGTGGGCGGCACATCGCTCGGGCGTGGAATCTTGCAGTCGCGGCTGGGCTGCCGCTCTTCGCCTTGGTCGCGGTCTTCACCGCATCCGAATACGAACCCGCGCGCAAGGCGGCTTCGGCGCGCGCTGGGCTGGCCGGCGACTTGATCGGGCTGGGCCAGCGCCTGACTGATTTCGATCATGACGGCTACGCGCGCTTCTTCGGTGGCGGCGACTGCGACGACAACGATCCAGAGCGCAATCCCGGCGCGCGCGATTGGCCCGACGACGGCATCGACCAGGACTGCGACGGCAAGGACGCCACGGCCGCGGCCCTGCGCTCGCCGCCGTTTCAGCCAGTTCCCGACTCCGTGCCCGCCGATTTGAAGATCCTTCTCGTCACCATCGACACCTTGCGCGCGGATCACCTTGGTTGCTACGGGTACCAGCGACCCACCTCTCCGAACCTCGATCGTCTGGCCGGCGAGGGAACTTTGTTTGAAAACGGCTGGGCCCACGCGCCATCCACGCGCTATTCGATGCCTGCCATCGCCACCGGCCGCTGGCCCTCGGCCATCGACTGGGACGAATCGATCTGGTGGCCGCGCATCGCGCCCACCCAGCCCATGATCGCCCAGGTCATGAAACGTATGGGCTACACCACGGCGGCGTTCTACGCGTACCTCTATTTCAATCGCGCCGACCAACGCGGATATGAACGCGGCGTCGACTATTACGACGACACCTGCGCCGCCTTGCATGTGAACACGAACGGCCCGGCTGAATCCGTCGGCACGTCCGCGCGCCAGATGGCGGACAAGGGCATCGCCTTCTTGCAGGCCCATGGCGCGGAGAAGTTCTTCCTGTGGATGCACTTCTACGACCCGCACCTCAATTACGAACGGCACGTGGAAGCGCCGAATTTCGGCAACGCGCAGGCCGATCTCTACGACGGCGAGATCTGGTTCACGGATCAACAATTCGGCCGCGTGCTCGATGAACTGCGCACGCTGGGCCTGTGGGACAAGACCGCCATCATCGTGGTCGGCGACCACGGCGAGTCGCTTGGCGAGCACGGCATCGTGGCCCACGGCTACCACCTGTACATGCCACACACCAAGGTGCCGTTCATCGTGCGCGTGCCCGGATTGCCGGCGCAACGATTGTCCACGCCCGTCGGTCACGTCGATCTGGCGCCCACCATGGTCAACCTGGCGCGCGGGCCGCACGAACCGTCGTTCCTCGGCCGCTCGCTCGTCGATCTTTTGGCGGGCAAGCCCGCTGAGCCCGTGCCTGGTCCGGTCTTTCAAGAGGTCAGCTTCGAGGGCAACGTCAAGCGCCGCGCGCTGGTCACCGCCAGCCACCATTTGATTTGGAACTGGACGCCCGACAACACCACCGAGTGCTACGACATTGCCCACGACCCCGGCGAATTGAAGGATCTATGGGGATCGCCGGCGGGCGAGCCCGCATGTACAAATCTGAAAGAAGACCTGCGCAACCGCGTGGCCTTGCTTTCGCTGCCGCCGGGATACGGCGACAAGATCGCCTTCGGCATCGTGAGCCCTGGCGCGCCCGTGCCCGCACCCACCCAGCCGCTCGATGCGACTATCGGCGCCAGCTTGCACGTCGCGGGCTACGATCTCTCGGCCCAGCCCATTCGCCGCGGCGACAGCGCCGAGCTCACCACCCACTTCGATCTGCGCAGCCGCATGGAGCCTGGCTGGCGGCTTTTCTTCCACATGGAAGGCCCCGGCGGTTTCCGCAATCTTGACCACATCCCCGTCGAAGGTGCCTATCCCATGGAGCGCTGGCATCCCGGTCAGCGTATCCGCGATCGTCTGCGCATAACATTCACACCGGCGATGCCGCCCGGTTCGTACACGGTCTACGTCGGCCTCTTCAAAGGCAACGCGCGTGCGCCCATCACCCCAGCCAGCGCCAGCGACGGCCACGACCGCCTGAAATTGGCGACGATCATCGTGCAGTAGGCGAGCCTTATGGCTCGGTCGCGCCAAGTCTGCGCGTGAGAGCTTCGAGCAACTGAAGGCGCGTGTCCCCTGCTGGGACCATGCGCGGCAGCCACTTTTGCAAGTACGCAAGATCGATGCGCCCAGCTTGGACGGCAAATAGACGCTCGAGATCTTGCACGTCTTTGGGTCGTGCGTAGAGCAACTTGGCCAGAGCCGTGTCTTCCGCTGAAAGGAACCAGCGTGGCTGCCCGTCAGGCGTGGGCAGCAAAACACGCCTGCGCTGCATCTCCACGTGCCACGGATGATGGGCGATGAATAGATCGATGCGCGTCCGGCCGAAGTACGCGACAAAAAAGCCCGTGCGCGCCACCGTCCGATGGGCTTCCGTGCGCTCCACCATGGCACCCGCTCGTTCCACACTGTCGAGCAAGCCGTCGAGCTCTTTTTCGCTCACGAAGACCGAGATGTCCACGTCCGAGGTTGTGCGGGGCACGCCCCACGCACCCAGCGCCAGGGCGCCACCAACGGCATAGGGCAGACCATCTTCGTCGAAACGATCGGCGAGCCGTGCCACGACATCGGTGGGCGATGTTTTTCCCGCGGTCACCTTGTTCCACCTGACTGCTTCAGCCGTTCGAGAATCGCCATCGTGCTTGCGGGCAGCGGCTCGGGCGCATCGGCGCGCGCGCGCACGTCTTCGGGCCAGAGCGATCGAAACCACGGCACGAGAGCACACAGTCGCCAGGTTTCAGCCACGCGCTCTTCTGGCGTCGCATCCCGCCAGGGTGCGGATTCGCGGCGAATGTGTTCGTCCCCGGACAGCGCTCGCACCTGCTCCGCTAGGCGCAGATTTTCCGTCTGCAAACTCGCCTCGGGGGTGCCAACCATGACGGTATTCTACTCCTGCCATGCGCATCTGACAGGAAGCGAGTCGTCGATCTCCTCAGCTAGCCGGGCGTCGACGAGAAGTGATCCGCGACCAACCACCAGCGGCCATCGTGCTTGTCCAGCGTCATGAGGTCGCGGCCGCTCATCCGTACCTCGCGGCCGCCAGCGCTATAGTCGATCTCGAAATCGTAGGCAACCACGGCGCCCCGACCTTCGGCCAACATCAGAACCACCGTCAGTTCTCCACATCCAGAGTTCGCCGCACCTCCGGTCGCTTCAACATGCGGCGCAGAACCTCCGCGAAGTCGGCGGTCACCGCCATGGGCTGTGAGCGTAACAACTCGGCATAGGCCCGCTCGACGTAGCCTTGCAACTCGCGAGCGCGCGTAGGCGCTTCCGTTTTCGTCCGGTCAAGATGAACTTCGGTGAAGCGCAGATGATTGGGATCGACGATGCCTTGGCGAACAAACCCCGCGGTCTTGCGCGCGCATTGGCACGTCCCGGCGGCGTCGAGCAGCCCACATCGTCCCGTGAGGAATTGACGAAGCTGCCGCCGAGCGCGCGCCAGTCGTTGCCGGGCATTGTCCGGCGTAATGCCCAGCACATCTGCCGCGACAGCGTCGCTGGCCTCGAAGATCTCGCCCAGCACGAAGGCCATGCGGTGGTCGCGGTCGAGGCAAAGCAGCATGGCCATCAAGCAACCGATTTTCGCCTCTTCAATCACCAGGCGCACATCCACTGGAAGGCTGCCTTCGTCGGGCGGGTCCAAGTCGGGAGTGCCATCCAGCGTTCGCCCGAAACAGTCGAAGTCGTGCACCACGTGCTCGACGCGGCCCTTCTTGAAGGCGAGCAGTTGGCGCACGGCGATTCGGTAGGCCCAGGTGCGGAACTTGGCCTCGCCCCGGTACGAGGCTAAGTTGGTCACGACACTAATGAGGATTTCCTGGGTAGCATCGGCCGCGTCTTCGGGTGCATAGAGCATCCGCTGTGCCAGGCTATAGATGAATGCCTGGTGTCGCCGCACCAGGCATTCCAGGGCGTGCTGGTCGCCTTGGACCGCGGCGCGCACCAGCGCCGAGTCGGAAGCATCGTCCGGGCTTTCGTCGGCAAGAGGGTTTGTGGTCGGTTGGTCTTGGTCTGCGGTCGTGCTCATGACTACTTGGAGGGGGCTCCCAGGGCGAGTGTGACAGAACTAGCGACCGAATTCGGACACGGCTGGGTGCTGCCGCCCCGTGCCCGGATCTCTGCGCTCAGATCACTGGACGTTCAGGTAGAGTCCGTTGCTCGTGGTCGCCGATGCGAAAGCATCAGAGACGCCGCCGGCCAGAGGGGTGACATCCTGGCGGTAAATCATGTACACGCCGCCAGGGACGATTGCGGGAGCGAAGCCTGAGCCCGTATCTGCAAGGTCGACAACGCTTTGTCCACAGCACGGGCTGACCCAGGTCGACTGCGCCTTCTCTCCCCAGGCGTCGGTCCACTGGATTTCGACCTGCCCGGCGGGCACGGTGGCGTTTTGTGCGGGCGCCGTGATCGTAGTCCTGCCCGGAGCTGCGACCGTCGCTTCCAGGTGGTCCAATCCCGAGCTGATATCGAGGTGCCAGGTGGGCTCCCAGGTGAAGCCCGATGCCTGGTAGGAGCCGGGCACGGTTGCGCTTTCGGCGGCGGTCACTGTTACGCCATCGCTCGCGGTGAGCTTGACGGCGGCGCCACTGACGGCAGTGCCGCCCCGAGCTGCCTGCTCGATCACGACGCTCAGCGAGGGCAATGGCGTAGTGCTCGCGCCGATGGAGCTCAAGGTCAGCTCGGCGCCGACGTAGAGGGTCTTGCTTCCGCTACCCGAATCCGAGGCCGAAGGCGGAGAGGAGGAGGCGGTGGAGCTACATGCAATCAACGCGAGTATGGCCGCCGTCGGCATCCCATGCCTCGAGAATACCAAGGCTGCAAACCTGCGAATCTCTGACGGGCGCATCAAGTCCGCCTCCCTGCAAGCCAGTGTCGATGCAGTCGATGAACACAAGGCGTTCGTTCGCGTCGCTGCATCGCCCATTAGGGTCGCCGGTCGGGACGTCTTCGTCAACTGGGTTGCGCTAACCCCGCGACATTCATGGGTCGATAGCGCCCGAGAGTGTGGACCCGCCGCACGCCGAGCTGCCGGCACGCTATCGAGTGGCCGGCAGTGCTGCTCGGCGTCGGCGAGATCCAGGCTATGCCCGACGCTCGCCACGGATGGGCAATCCACATCACCGCCACATCAGCTCTCGCTTCGGGCGGCCCCGAGACGAACAGCTACAGGCCGTTGTGGCCGTCGCTTTGCGTGCCAATGCCTTCCTACCCGTCGGGCAGGATCTCGGTCGCAATTTTCGCGATGACTTTCGCTACAGTACGACGACGACGTTTTTGCCCGCGAAGGCCAACCACTGCCGCGACTAGTCCGACGAGAAACAGTGTCCCAGATGAACCGGCAGCGTTGCCGATGCGGCACGAACAGCCGGACGACGTACTCCTGCCGCTAGTCGAAGATCCGCCTGAACCAGAATGACCGCCATTGGCGCTGCCGCCCGAGCCGCCGGTCCCCGAGTCGCCACCACTCGATTGGTCGCTACTCGATCCGCCAACGCCAACTGCCCCTCCGGCCCCGCCTAAGGAACCCAAACCTCCTCCGCCTGCCACCGAATTGCCACCAGTTGCTCCAGCGCCTCCACTGGATACTGCGCCCCCAGTCGCAGGTATCCCTCCCGCCGAAATCGCTCCTCCAGAACTGGTGTTCCCGCCCTGAGCACGACCGCCGGTCGCGGTACCCGCGCCTCCGCTGCCGACCGTGCCACCACCGGCGACTGTACCGCCACGGACCGAGCTACCACTAGTCCCACCGCTGCCGTTCGTGCCACCGATGCCACCGGTGCCACCGCCAGTACTTCCACCGCCGCCCGTGCGCCCTCCGCTACCACTCGCGCCTCCGTCGAGCCCGCCGGTCCCGCCCGTGCCCCCGCCGGCCGCGACCTCGTCGCAGGAAGCCTGGTCGCCGTTGTCGCAATCAAATTGCACGCCATTGAACGGGACAACCAGGATCTTGCTTCCTCCCTGACTGATACCGGTGACGTTCTTGTTCACGTCCGTGACGGCAAAGGTGAAGTGCGTAGGGTGGCCGTTCTCCACAATGACGCCCACCCGCTCCATGTTGTGCCATACGTTGACGGTGCCGTCCGTGTACCGGAGCCAATTCGAGTTCGCATTTGCCGGCGTTTGAGCGGCCTGATAGGCGAGGCCCGTACTTGTCCAGCTGTTTATCCCATCCTTGGACATAATATGATAGGCTCTTTGGACAGGCCAATAATTGAAGACGATGTGGTAATAGCCACCACTGTACCAAATACACTCATCTTCAGCGTCGTGGTTGTCGTTGTTTTCGAGGTTTGGAAGGACGCTATCGGTCTCGATTTTGTAGGGCCCTAGGACTTGGTCGGCGTCCATGACACAGCCGGCGCGCGACGTGGCCCAGAATCGATTATCATGGCCTACGGTGAAGGTAAAATTGGAGGACGTACTGCCGCACCCACTGTGCCCATTGGTAGTGGTCTGGGTAAGACCCAGGGAAGTCCACGGCCCATTGGGAGAGCTGGAGCTGAACATCTGGCCCGGCACGATCTCACCCACGGAGATCGTGTAGGGGCTCGTGCCGGTGGGCGCAATGAGCGCAGTCAAGTTGTGCCCCATGTCGTTGCCTTCTAGGTTCTTCGTATAGCAATTGCCTTGGGACACGTACGGCCCCATGACGTTATCGCTGATGGATTCCATGGGGATCGAGTTCTTCCAGCCAGTCGTCCCTCCTCCTGGCGGACCGAATCCATTGCTGTGGTCCCAGTGGGTAGCATAGAGATGGTACTTCCCATCGTTCCCGTATAGGATCTTCCCGTCCCAATAGAAATTGGTTTGCTGCTGAGGACCTACCCCCCCAGCGGCACCGTTGTCTTCGAGTCCATTGGCCGGATCGCGCGGGCCGACGGTCGACGCCCCCCACACGGTCGTGGACAACTTCCCCACGATGGGCATAGGCTGAAAGTAATTGATCAGCGGCTTCGGAGCTGCGACCGCAGGGGAAGTGACAAGCACGAAAGCGGCCGTCACGAGTATTCTTCTTGCGAATCGATTCATCGGTGGGACTCCTCGTAGAGGTGTTTGGGCTGCTGGCGCGGATGTCATAGTGCGTATCCCGGACAGGGGTGAGTTTCCGCAAGATTGGGTCTAAGAATCGGACCGATCGACCTTGCCAATCACAGAACGCGAACCAGGACCGCGCTGGCGGGCGGAACAGGCACGATGACCGAGCTGCCGGACGTGCTCATCGCGTACGGCGCGGCATACTTCCACGATCCGTCTTTGCCGATGCCAGCACCGGCGAGCGTGATTCCCGTCTGCGCGGTCAGGGACGCGGGCGTCGACATCAGATAGATCGCGCTCGCGCTGGTGACTGTGGCCCCGACATTGACCGTGGCGCTCACGGCATTCGTTTCGTCCTTGTTGTCGAGCACGACCATCATGGTTCCGTCGGCACGCTGCAGGGCATAGGCGGTGAAACTGGAGTCGCCGTTGGCGGTCGCGGTCGTCGCGAGCAGGTGGCCGGTTCCCACGAGATTGAAGAGGACCATGCCGTAAAAGAGCGGGTTGACGTTGGTCACCACGCCGCTGAGTTCCTCAATCGGCGAGTAGTAAAATGGGTTGTTTCCGTCCTGGCCTTTCTCGCCGCCGTGAAAGTTGACGCCGCTCGCGCCGTGGAGAGCCGAATAGAACATGAAATCGATTCCCCAAAGGGCCGAAATGAGCGCGTTGCTCAAGCCATCCACGCCGTGACCACCAAACGTGTTGCACTCTCCAACTCGGTAGCCATCCGGGATGTTGTTATTGACGACCGCGGCATTGGTGTTGGTCAGGAAGCCGAGGAGCCCGCTCGTTCCCGTGCTGGTGTTGAGTGTCAGAAGCGTCGCCAATACCCCATCCGGCCTGCCGCGCGTACCGGCGTAGTAGTGTCCCGTGAGCAGGACCAGATTCTTGCCTTTCTCGTCTGCGGCAAACGGCGTGGTCAGCGACAAGGAGTACGGACCGCTTGCCGCCGGACCCACCATCTTGGCGCTCGGCACGGACGCGAGGATGGCGTTCGCGATCGACTCCCATTGCGGCTTGAGCGTGCCCGGCCAAGTTCCCACTTGGTTCATCTCGTTGCCAATCTCGAAACCGTAGAGGCTCGATCCCAATTTTCCAAACGCATACGTGGCCTCTGCGGCGGAGTTCGTCGGATCATTAGCAACGAAGTTGATGCCGTAGATCACGCTGTTTCCCGTCGCGGACATCAGGTCGGCGAGGCCGTCGACGTCGACCGTGCCGATGCTCTTCGAGAACGACCCCTGCGTGACCTGGGGCTGCGCCGCTGGAACCCACGTGCAGTTGTTGACGTCGGTCGCGCCGATTCTGACGACGGTCGGCGCCACCAGTTTGTGCAGCGCGATCAAGGCAGCGTTCTTGCCGGTGAACGAGTTGTTGGTCATGTGGGTCTTCTCGTAGCTGAAACCGGCAAAGCCTGACGCGACCGTTCCGGCGCTGCTGGCACGAGCCACCGTTACGGTGCCCGTCACCGGCGCTTGAACCGCAGGACCTCCTTGAACGGGATTGTTCCAGCTGTAGATGGAAGCCGTGGACCCGGCCGAGCTGGAGCCGCCCGAGCTGGACCCACCGGAGCTTGCTCCGCCGGTGCGCGAGCCACCAGAAGGGGAGCCGCCCGACCCGGAACCACCGGAGCCAGACCCGCCGGAGTTGGAGCCGCCCGAGCTGGACCCGCCGGAGCTTGCGCCGCCGAAGCTGGAACCGTCGAAACCGGACCCGCCCGAGCCGCCGGGAGCGGCTCCGCCTGCGCTGGCCCCTCCCGACCTGGCACCACCAGAGCTAGACCCGCCGGTGCTGGACCCGCCGGAGCCGGCGCCGCCCAAACTTGCGCCGCCTGAGCTGGACCCACCGGAGTTCATTCCCGTCGTGCCGGCGCTGGAACTCGATCCGCCAGAACTGGAGCGAGAACCGCCCAAGCCAGACGCTCCACCCGAGCTCCCCGAAGACCCAGCGTTGGCATCGGGGCTCAAGCTTGTTGCGCCGTTGGTGCTGCCGCACGCCGCAAGAGCCAGCAGCAAGGAGGGAACGATCAGGATGGAACCGAAAGGGGCGACGGACGAGGCTACATTCATGGTTCTCCTTGGGGGCCGAACAGGCGAAGACAGAAGCCGCATTCACGAGGTTTGGGGTCTGCATCCGCGTCGAATGGGTCGGATTTTGTTTTGCCGATTACAATGCCTGTCGCGTGGCTTGCCCCGTGCTGGCTATCTTCCTCATCCCGAGGTATTCCGCGAGGATTGATGAGTCTTGGTGGCCCCGGACCGGCTACCGGGATCGTGGCAAGCCGATCTCGCTCGCCGTGTCCGTGGACGCGAGGATGGGACAGTCGTCGATGTCCACCGAAAGACCATTCCACAAGGGGGCGAGATTCGTGCGCAACGGATCAGGATTTCACGAGCCCGGATCGGGGGAGGCCCCATCGCCGACGGCGGGGCTGGCAAATCCCCCGTTGCACCCAGTCGAGACGAGCAGGCTCGCACCGAGCGCCGTAACCAGCATCCTGCGCCCAAACCTCGAAAGCGCCCCCGTGTCGCGGGAGAGCATCTTCGAACCGGCCACGAGGCATTCGCCCCACCTACGGCCCGGCGACCGCTGTACTTGAGCCCCTGACGTAAACCCGCAGGTCGGCCAATGCCAGTTGCGTGCCCGCCGTCTTGTAGACCCGTATGTACCGGTAGGCGTTCTTATCATGCTCGATATACCAAAACATGTCATTGTACCCTAGGTCGCCCCGATGTCTGAACTGTGTCGCATTCTGGGCTGCAAGCACGACGAACGCAGCGAAGCCCGCGTCATTCGATGCCTGGATTTCAAAACTGGTAAGGTCAACGTCGGTCAAGAGCGCCGGCTCCAGCTCCAGTTTCTGGATGACATAGGCGCTCCCCAAATCAAGCATGAACCATGGATTATTCGAAGCGTCTCCAGATTGCCAATACGTTTTGTTCCCGACGTCGTTGCCAAGACCAGGCCCATGTCCGGAGGCCGAGGATGAGGCCGATGCCACCGCCTCTAAGGCGACATTGTCGCCGCCGTAGGTACCGCCCACCAAGCTTTGGTAGGACGCCTCTACGCCAGAATTGTCAATGACCGCCTGCGCATCGGACGGCCATGCCCCAACGACATAGTGGTAGTTGGTCGTAGTGCAGTTGGTGCTTTGATAGCTGGCATTATTGGACCAGAGATTGTCAGTTGCCGCATTGACGTTTCCGGAGCTCCAGGACAGGAAGGAGTTCCGCGACAACTTAGAATCCAGCACGGAAAAATCCATAAGCACGTTAAGGGAATTATCATCGATCTGCGCCGAATTGCTTAAACCAATTGGCACCTGACCGTAGGCGTAATTCTTGGTGAAGTGAATCGGCTCCGGTCCGAAGGTGTAGTAATCCGGCTCGGCGTCTCCCGAAGCATACCGGCGATAAGTCCCCACGTGTGAGGAGCGGTTGTAGAATATTTCCGACTTTCCGGCGATGGCCGGGGCAGGGAAATGCGCGCTAAACTGCCCGGTCCGGTTATGGTACCCGGCGAACGGGATGTCGGAAATATCGTTGTTGTAAACCCTCGTATTCTCGGCATGAATACAATCGATTCCCGTGGCTTGCGTAAAATCAGATCCCGTATTGCGCACGACATTGTTACTTACCAGGGTATTGGTATTGCGCTGTGTTTCCGAAGTGGGATCGCTCGTGACAAGGTGGGCGCTTCGTCCGACGATGACGCCCGCCGCCGTACAATCAAAGAAGTAATTCCCTTGAATGGTGGCGCCGTCGCAGCCGTCGTATAACTGAACACCGCAGGTCCCCAGGTGCTCGAATACGCAGTTTCTGACCACGCTTGAATTCGCATGGGTCAGCACCAGCGCCCCCGGCACTTCATCGGTGTATTCCGCGTTGTCCAGCCCCCACAACATTTCCGCTTGTGAACCACCGATCCAGCGGCCATTGGTGCGCGACCAGTTGTTGTGCTCAAAGGTCAATCCATCAAGCATGATCCGACTGACCTTCGCGGTCCTGGTCCCGGCTATTTTCCACGGGCAGTCCACCACCGGCGCATAGACGCTCGCGCTAGCCATGTCTTCCCAGGGCTGAGGATAGTAGTACACTTTGCCGTTTGCGGCATCCAAGTACCATTCTCCATATTCATCCAGATACTCAAGCACATTGGACAGTTCCACCCATTCGCTGGAAGTGGCCCTTCCCATTGAACTCCATTTGTTGAAATCCGGGTTTTCGATACCCAGTACCCAGTCGTTTGCATCGAGCGACGACATTCCGGTGATGGGAATCTCGGCCGTCTTGAAGGCGCTGAAAAAGGTGACGACCGCTGCCGCGGGATTCGCAAGGGTAAGCAGATCGGTCTTCTTGAACTTGATTCCGTCCTGCGCATACGATGCTGTGGCGGGATCATCCCACCAGCCGTCCTGCGGCAGGAATTTCCCCGCGCGCTGGGCCCGCACATTGTTGACATACAGTTGGCGAAAGTAGCCTGCGTATCCCGCGGAAACAGAAACGTCGGCCACGAAGTACGGCTTGCCGGCAACCTGCGTCCAGCCTGTTATGGCCTTGCCGGCATCAATGACGGGAATTTCTCCTGGATAGGCTCGGTAGACCATATAGTTCCCATTGGGGCCAGAATCAGCGCTCGTAAGCGTAAACGTCGTGGTCCGGGGATATGTGCCGCCGCGTAAGTAGACGACAATATCTCCAGTGGCGGTATTGTTCAGATTGCTGCTCCTGATGTAGTCCCTGGCTCTTTCCAGCGTGTTCCATGGTGTGGCGGCGGTCGCGCCGTCATTACTGTCGCTACCTGTCGGGGACACGTAGAATGAGAAGGCGGCCAAAGAGACAGTCGTGCCACCGGTGGCCGTGGTCCCGCCTGTGGGAATCGATCCACCCACGGCCGTCGTGCCACCCGTGACCGTGGTTCCTCCAGGCGCGCCCCCGGTTGCTTTCGATCCGCCGCTGGCTGCGGTGCCGCCACTCGGCGTTGCGCTCCCTGCGCTGGTCGTGCTACCCGAAGGTTGGATGCTGCCGCCGGTCGGCACCGTGTCCCCTGCGCTCGTGGTACCGCCGCGTGCAACCGCTCCCCCGCTTCCCGGGCTGCCGTCGAACCCGGTTGCGGAAGCACGGGTTCCAGCGCATGCGCCCAGAGCCAGAGCCAGTGAGAAAGCTGCCACTGCCGGGAGGCGAATCGAATGCTGAGGGAGAGAAGTCATCTTGAAACCTTTTGTCTTGAGACGGTCATGTCCGAAAGGGCTTGCACGGCAAGCTCTTGATCTCCTTGATTAGCGTGCGTGGGCACATCCCCGCGTCATGAAGAACCTGCTTCTTTAGTTCAGCAGTAGCGCCTGAAGCCGTTTTGGGCTCAAACGGTGAACATTGGACAGGCGAAGTACTTGAGATAGCAGACGCGGAGTCCGCCGAGCCCACTGGCGGGGAGCGAAACGCGAGCATTTGCAGGTTGATGGCTGGATCGAAAACTGCACTTGACCTCCTAAAGTTCGACCCGAATTGCCAGGTAGCCCCCCCTTCACGGGCGGGAGCTTCCTCATGCAAAGCACGGGTACTGTCCTCTGCGTTCTACCGGCAGCGATGCTTTTCGCATTCGCTTGCTCGAGCAACAACAGCTCAGACGGCGGGAGTTCCGGCGCTGGTGCAACATCTCTCGGTGGCATGCCGGGTAGTGGCGGCACGCGATTGGGCACCGGTGGAATCGCCTCCGGCGGTGTGACGGGAGTTGCCACAGGTGGAACTCTCGCTGGCTCGGGCGGAGTCGGCGCAGGTGGAAGTGGGTCGGGTGGTTCCGGCACAGGATTGACCCTGCAACAGGCCTGCACGGCAATGTGTGCATCGCAGCCAAGCGCTTGCCTTGTTGCTGACTGCCAAACAAGCTGCGTGAGTGAAGCCGATGCGACGGTGAGTGCCATCACGAAGTGCAACGTGCAATACACTGCCATGGCCCAATGTGAAGCCAAGCTGGGCAGCGACAACTGGACTTGTTCCTCGGATGAGAACGTCCCGATCCCTGTCGCCGGCCAATGCGCAGACACGATCTGTGCGTGGGCATGCTGTGCGACCGATCTGCTCGTACCGTCTGACATCTGGGCTCGATGCATGGATACTTGCAACCCAATTGGGACCGGCGGAACGTCAGGCACGGGAGGAACCTCCGCAGTTGGTGGGAGCATGTCGAGCGGTGGGGCGAGCGGAAAAGGTGGCTCGGGTGGCACGACCGGGACCGCACATAGCGGCGGCGCAACCAGTACTGGGGGCGCCACGAGTGGCGGCGGCACAACGGCTGCCGGCGGGACCACGAGCGGCGGCGGCACTACAAGTGCTGGCGGGGCTGCAGGCGCGAACACAGGGATCCCATCGGGATATCCCGCGCCCACCGCGGACAATGCCGCCAAGTGCACAACGGTGGCAATAACCGGCGGCTTCTGTCCTGGCGGCGGCGCGGGTCCCGTCTGCTTGCAGTGCCTGTTCGGGAGCCCCACCTACAACACATCCGAAACACCGCCCGCGCCCGCCGATGCAACTTCACTGGCTGGGGACTACGTTGTGACGGTTCAGCTTGGCAGCGTGGGTCCAGTCTTCGTCAGTGCGGAATCGAGTCGCGGCCTCTTGTCTCAAGGAGCGGCCTCGCAAGAATACGCGTTCGTGGTCGATGTCCGGCCGATGGAGGGGCAACCCAACCACGCTGGCGGTCCGGTGGGATACGCAGGCCTCGATCTGTTCCTCTCCGGCCCAACCGGCCTCAAAGTCACAGGGATTGGGTATGCCCTGGCTTCGGCGAGTACCAAGCCTGTCATGGTCTACATCGCCGGCGACTCTACAGTGTGCGATCAGACCGGGAATGTCTATGGTGGATGGGGTCAAATGATCCCTCAGTATTTCGGACCTCCAGTGGGATTTGCTAATTACGCAAACAGCGGAGCCGCTTCCGGGTCATTCGGTAGCTATTGGAATATGATCAAGGCGAAATGGAGCGCAGGCGATTGGGTGATGATCCAATTTGGCCACAACGATGGGAACAATACCGATGCCGTGGTCCAGGCGAATCTTGAGAAGATGGTGGCCGACGCACAGGCCGCAAATGTAAACCCGATCCTGGTGTCTCCTCCCGCACGTGTGCAGAGCTACCCAATCGGTGACCAATCCAGCCTTCACGCAGCGGCAGCCAAGGCCGCTGCTGCTGCAAAGAATTGCCCCTACGTTGACCTCACAGCCCTCTCGACGGCCTGGTACGATACGCTTGGATCCAAGGACGCGTGTTTAGCGTTCCACGCCAACGCCGGCGCCACCCACACCAACCTCGCAGGCGCCGACAAGCTCGCGGGCCTGTTGGCCAAGGCCATCAAAGATCAGAACATTGGACTGGCAAAGTACTTGAGACCGTAGATCGCACAATCGCAATCGGGTATACATTGGCATCTATGCCCATGGTGATTGCCTCTTGTTCCTAGCTGACGAGGTTCCCATGATGATTCCATTTCGCCATCGTTCGAGCTTCGTGTCAGGCGCGGTCTTGGCCACATTTGCGTTCCTTGCGCCAGGCTGCCAATCGAGCAGCGGTCGCGCCGATGGCACCACCATCGCAGGTAGCAAGACCACGAGCGGCGGCGTAGTCGCCAGTTCTGGAGCTGGCGGCACCACGGGTGGCGGAGGGTCTGATGCATCGGCAACCACCGTTTCCGCGGGAGGCGGAAGCGGAACAGGCGGCAGCGTTGCAACCGGTGGCGTGAGCAGCACAGGTGGTGTTTTTCCCTCAGGGGGAACGGCCGGAATGAACTCTACCGGCGGTACTGGGGGTGGGCTTGCGGGCAGCGGTGGCGCGAGTTTGACCGGCGGGACCACGAGCGCCAGAGGCGGCAGCGTCACTGGCGGTACCACCGGCAACGGCGGCAGCGCGGGTGGCAACGGAGGGACCACGAGCCCGGGAGGCAGCAAGGACACGGGCGGGACGGTAGGCAGCGGGGGCATCCTGGGTACGGGGGGCACCGGCACACGCGGTGGGAACGGGGGCGGGGAAGTCGGGGGAAATACCAGGACCGGCGGCAACACGGGCGGCAGCGCAGGCTCGGCCGGCACCGGCTCGGGTGGCAGTCTCGGCGGTTCTGGTGGCAGCCTCGGCTGGGCCGTGCGGATGGCCAATTCCACTCTCGCGCGTCACCCAAATCCCGACACCATTGCTTCCTCGAACTTTTCTTGGGAGGTCGGATACGCGATGTGGACACTCGAAAAGGTTTGGCGGGCCACCAAAGATCCCAAGTACTACACCTACATCAAGAAATACGTCGACCAACATGTGGACGCGAACGGGAATCTTTCGGGCTTCAGCGCATCAAGGTTGGACGATTTTCTGCCCGGCTACGCCATCTTGCTTCTGTACGAGCAAACCCAGGCGCAGCAGTACCTCACAGCCGCCACCACCATACGCAACGCCTTCAAGACCTACCCGCGTAACAGCGATAACGGCTTCTGGCATAGTACCGGCAACCCGAACCAAATGTGGGTGGACGGCGTGTTCATGGGCCAGATGTTCCTTGCCCGATACGGGCATGCGGCGGGTGAAAGCGCCGCCTTCGACGAGGTCATCACGCAGATGACCGACATCGTTAACCATTGCATGAAAACCAACGGGCTATTGTTGCATGCCTATGACGAAAGCAAGAAGGCTTCGTGGGCCAATCCCACCACGGGTCTATCGCCCGAAGTGTGGAGCGAGGGCCTCGGCTGGTACGCGGTACTCATCGCCGACGTATTCGACTATTTGCCCGCGGATCACCCTGGACGACCGGGCCTTATGACAATTCTCGGCCAGCTCACCGCTGGTCTCAAGGCAAACCAGGACGCGAAAAGCGGCCGTTGGTGTCAAGTGGTGGACAAGTGCACGCTTTCGGACAACTGGAACGAGTCGTCGGGCACCGGGATGTTTCTCTATCTCACCAAGAAATCCATCGACAAGGGATACATCGACGGCACCCAATACGGCGCGGTGGTCAGCAGCGCCTACCAGGGTCTGGTGCAGAAGGCGACCGTCAATACCGACGGTACCATCGACATCAACGACTGCAGCAGCATCGGGGTGCAGGGCAGCTACAGTGCCTATGTCAGCAAGGCCAAACAGGTCAGTCCGCCCTCGTGTGTAAGTTCGTTCATTGCCGGCACATTGATGGTAGAGGGGCCGAGTTTCGCCACCCCGTAGAAGCATGAAACACCTTCTTCTTTCGTCGCTTCTCTTGTGCGTTGCCTGTCGCTCGTCGTCGAACGTGGCAGCCGACGCCGCTGTGTCGACTGGGAAGCCCTACGAGGCCGGCGCAGAGAGCACCGGTGGGGCGGCCGGCGCAGGCGCCGACGCGCGCGCCAGCATTGAAGGCGGCGCCGGAAGTACAGGGGGCGTTCCCAGCACGGGCGGCGACACGCGATCTTCCACAGGAGGCAGCGCCGGGAGTGCGGGCGGCGTTCCCAGCACGGGCGGCGACACGCGATCTTCCACAGGAGGCAGCGCCGGGAGTGCGGGCGGCGTTCCCAGCACGGGTGGTGACACGCGATCTTCCACAGGAGGCAGCGCCGGAGGCACCGGTGGCACCTCCGGCGCGACGGACGGTGGCTCGAAGCCTGACGTGGCCACTCCCGCCGATTTGGGCAGCGGCGTAGACGTTCCTTCGGATGCGGCCCTGCTCGGCATTGCGTCCCAACTGCAGGGGTTCCGCATCGAGCTGCCTTGCGACACCATGACGACTGAGACGGGGGTTTGCACGACGACCGCCACCGTGGACAAGCAGACCCATCCCCTCGCCCTGGGCGGCGATCCGGGCATCACCTACGATGTGGAACTGCGCGTACGCGGCGTGGTCGAGTGGATGACGTACTCGGGTTGCGCTGCCAGCGCGCAAGCGCCTTTCTGCATCGGTGGCAGCAAGCTCGATGCCACCTTCAACATCTATAGTTTGACTGTGCCGGATCCCAAACAGACCTACTATTTCAACCGGGGCGCGACCATCGAGCACGCGGTCTACACCGTCGACTACACCGTGACGATCCCGATGAAGGGCAAAGCGGCTCTCACCTTCAGCGTCGACGGCCAGAATCTGAAGGAGATGGCCAACATCACCAACCTCGTGGTGCTAGGGATTCCGCCCGCGCCCGCCGCCTATGCCGGCCAGTTCTTGCAATTCGACATCGTGTCCGTCACGGCAATGTAGCTGAGGGACAGGCATGCATCCGCGCGCTGGCTGGGTGGCGAGGCGTGGCCGTGGGACTTTCGGCTGATTCGCGCTGTGAAGTCCGATCTTGAATCAACGCCCATTTGGGCAGCGGTGCGAGAGATGCGAACACGGTCTCACCGGGCTGGCCGGGGTACTCCTACGACCGGTTATAGCTGGCAGTTGCCCACTTGCGATGAACCGACCACGCACGGACCTGCTCCCGCCTCGGCCGATCCGCCCAGGCCGCCAGACCCCCCTACTCCTCCAGCCCCGATCGCGCCTCCGAAACCCAGGCTTCCGTCTGCGGCCGCCGCCCCGCCCATACCTCCGTCCGGCGTCCTGGTCTTTAGCGCCGAACTGCATGCGCCGACGAAGAGCGCCGCGCTCAAGGCGAGGGCACCGAGGAGCAAGACACGCGACGATTCTCCCCGAGTGCCCATCTAGTACACTTCCTCCGCCTCGATGGCCCAGTAGGCCGCGTTCCAGCCTGTCCATGGTATGCCTGCGCTGCCGACGAAGGTGGCCGTCGGCGAGAGTGGGACCGGCGCTTTGACATAGACCTGGATGGTGTGCGGGCCCTTGGAGATCCCGAAGCAGGTGCCGATATGTGTTTCGGGACGGTGGATGTCGACCGACCCGCTACCAATCGTTGCTGCGCCGGCGTCGTTGTATACGTCGTAAACCAGCGGGCCCGGTGTGGTGCAAGAGGCGCCGTCGATCTTGATCTCCCATTCGCACGAGACGGAAACGCCAAGGCAGCGCAGATTGTCGACCCACGTAAGTCTCAATCCCGTGACGTCCTGGGTTTTGTTGTACTGGAGTACCCGGCTGACGATCGCGCCGCTTGCGGTCGATTCGTTGGGGCCGTTGCCGTGCGCCCGCGCAATCTTTCGGATGAGTTGCCCGTTGACGTCGAGTTCCGCGCTCGGAGTTGCGGTCCCGATGCCGACCAGGCCGCTAGGGTTGTTGTTGTGGAGGTGATCGCCCGCGAGCACGAAGCTCGAATCAATCTGCCCCTGAAGGTTCGCAAAGTTGTCGTTCAGATCGGACGCCTGCAGCAGGTCGCCGGTGGTCCACTTGTGCAAGGGTCCAGCGGCCAGCGCGACCGCGGCTGCGCCCAGGGTGAGGGACAGTATGCCGATGCGAATTACCCATTTTCGCACCCGGACCGGTATGTCGAAATCGATAGTATAGACCTTGAGCTTCACGGCATCCTCCTGTTGCTGACTGGGTGCGAGCTTACTCCATCCCCATTCAATATCATCACCGTTGCAAGTTTCACAGCGGGGACATTGAAGGCCGATCGTTCAATGGCGGGGACCGCGAAGGCGACGTCTACGCACCAGACGCCTGGGGCGGCCAAAGCCATTCGGTTGCGCCCCGAGCCGGGAGTCGTGTGCCGGGAATGGTGCGCCCAGGAGTGGTGCCAGTGTATGGGGGAGTCGCGGAACTTCCGCGTTGCCGCCAGGGTCGAGGACCATGGCCAGAACCCTGAGGTGCAGGAAGGCGTCCGCAGCGATCTTGAGCAGGCGGCTGGGATCGGGAAACTGGTGAATCTCGTCCAGGATCAGGACGGGCGCCTCCACCGAGCGCAGAAATCCTTCGGGATCTGCGATGCGATCGGCGCTGCTGGGGAGATCGCAGCTCAGGTACATGGCCCCGTCTAGGCATTGCGCCAAGGTCGTCTTGCCGACCTGGCGCACGCCTGACAGCCATGCGATGGCTTTTGTCGCCACGGACGCGGCAGGGTCGTAGCGGCGAGAGAGGGAATCCCAGACGGCTCGCCGCTTCTCGCATTCGCGCGTCGCTGGTACGCCTGGGATCGTACGGCGAAACCCGGGTCAGAACGCGACGTACGGACCAGTTCCCGACGGAGTCGATTGGCCCTCGATAGCCGTGAACACGTTCTTGCCGAAGTAGAATGGCAGACCCCAGTCAAAATATGCGCCCATTCCAGACGCTCCCGACGTCGGGGTACTGCTTGTCCCGCCCAGATTACTGAAGGCGACATCGTTCGGATTGGCAAACAACGTCTTCGCGTTGGCTATGCTGAAACCCGCCGCAACCGTAACCAAACCAGTGGCGTCGATAATTGTCGCCGAAAGGGTCAACGTCGAGCGAGGACAGTAGAACTCAGAATACGCACCTGAGCACAGCGGAATGCGCGTAGCACCGGTGTTGGGGAAGTAGAGCGCATTGGAACCACTGTCCACGAAGGCCAATGAATACGTGGTGCTATTGGCGGGGTAGGCCGTGGCCAATGTTCCCGCACTATCAAGTTGCAACACGGTGGCCTTGCCGAGGTCATTGTTGGTTCGCGTGCCGATGCCGAAGACCAGGGATCCCTTCACCAGGGAGGCCCCAGCAGCAGAGATCGCGGGCAATTCTATGATTGTGCCGTTGTTATCATTCGCGAATAGCGGAACGGGATTGGACACCTGTTTGGCAACCGGTACGGCAGCTACCTGGCAGCCACCTTTCTTGTTTGACGAGCAAGCGTAGTACATGCCTGGATTGGTCGATCGAGTGCCCAGGGTCGCGGCACAATTCGGCCCGCAATCCTGCACAAGCGCACTCACCCCGATGATGCCATTGGACCCGAGCGTTTCCGGGCTGTTGGAGTTGATGCCCGTGCACGTGCTTGGCACAGGAAAGCTTGATGCTTCGATGACCTGAATGGGGATACCCTGGGCCTGCTCGCCCGCGATCTTGAGGTCGGCGCTGCGCACGGGTCCCCACGTGAAGCTGCTTACGAATTGGGTGCATTCAGCCAGAGGAACGCCGCTGTCGTTGGTCCACGTGGGCAGGGAAAGCGTCAGCACCGATCCGAGAACTCGAAGTCCCGACGAGCCAGTGTCGACCAGCACATGGTCGATGGTTTGACAATTGCTGGTTCCCGGCACGCAGACGGTGACGCTGGCAAACAGACCATTGATGTAGCCGACGTTGGGCAGACCGATGTCCACGACCACGTCGGCCACGTTGTCTGTCGAGGTGGAAGTGCCGAAGGTGCCCCCGTTTGTCGTCGTGCCGCCAGTTCCGGTATTACCTGCCGTGCCGGAAGTGCCGCCACTTGCGGTCGTGCCTGCACTACCGCCGGCTCCCCCTTTTCCGGCTGTAGATCCGGCGGTGTTGGCGGTTGATCCTCCAGCGTTGATCTTGCCAGCGTTGCCGCCTGCTCCCGTGGTTACCCCGCCAGTAGCGGGCGGGCCCGAGCCGCCATCGGCACTTGTTCCGCCTGCAGATTCGGAGCCTCCAGCACTGCTCCCGCCCTTGCCAGTCGCGTCGCTGCTTCCGCCGGCACCCCCCGTCGCCGCAGGTTCACCGCCTGCCGAACTCCCGCCCGCGACTGCGCCGTCGGGCATGCGTCCGCCAGCTGCAGCCGCATTGCTCTTGGGATGCGTGGCGGAACCACAGGCGGCAACGACGGCAGCTAGGAAACCGACAACGGCGAAGATCCTGTGCATAGAGAGATCCCGGGTCGAGATTTCTGCACCCGCAATCTGCGAAACGGCAGAACGCCAATGACGCATAGTCGGAGATCATACGTTCTTATGCTGTTCTTCTGCGGGAAATTCGACAGTGGTGGGGACGGGACTCACGAGCCGCAATTTTGGGTCTAGAAGAAACAGCTAGAGTTGTTCGCGCGCGAGGTGTGTAATCTTTGGGTATGTCCTTGAACTATGTTGGACGTTTTGAGTCGCGCAGCAGGGCAGTTCCCTCCCACCCGCGGACGCTTCTTGGCTTGCTGCTTCTCGGCTCCGCAGCGAGTCTATCCCTGCCGTCTTGCAGTGGCCCCGCAGCCGTGGTTGAGGGTGCGGGCGGAGTTGGTGGCTTGGTCGGAGGTGGAGGTCAGAACGCCACCGGCGGAGCCGGCGGCATGGGAGGCATCGGCGCGTCCACCGGCGCCGGGGGAAGTGCCATCGTCATCACGATGCCCGACGCGGGCGCAGACCGCCCCGCAAGCACGTGTGGCAACGGCCTTCTCGACGGAATCGAGCAATGCGACGATGGCAACACCGTGAGCGGCGACGGCTGCAGCAGGATTTGCCAGGTCGAAAATAACTATGACTGCCCCACCGCGGGCCAGGCCTGCGTGAACCTCGCCGTCTGTGGCAATGGCGTTCTCACTTCGGACGAAACCTGCGATGACGGCAACACCGTGGGCGGCGACGGCTGTTCCGCGGACTGCCAGAGCGTGGAGCCGGGCTGGCAATGCCGGGTTCCCGGCAAACCGTGCGCCCCGCTGTGCGGCGACGGCATCGTTACCGGCGGCGAGCAGTGCGACGTCGGCAACAGCGCCAGCGTTCAGGGATGTTCAGCCCTGTGCAAGATCGAGCCAGGATTCAAGTGCACCGGCAGCCCCAGCACGTGCTCTCCCACGGTCTGCGGGGACGGCAAACAAGAAGGCGCCGAGGGGTGCGACGATGGCAACACCATGCCCTTCGACCGCTGCTCGGAGGATTGCCAGATCGAGCCGGACTGTAGCGGAGTTTCATGCACATCCACTTGCGGCGACGGCATCGTTCTCAATGAGGCCTGCGACGACGGCAATGTGGCCAACGGCGACGGCTGCTCGAGCAACTGCACCGTCGAAGCGGGCTGGACCTGCACGCAGCCGGCGCTCGGCGACAAGATGCTGGTGCCGGTGATCTACCGAGATTTCAGGTTCCACAACCCGTCCGACTTCGAGCCTGGTGTCAACGGCCCGACGGGCCCTTCGGTCGGCATGGTCCAGACGGCTCTTGATACAGAGGGAAAGCCCGTCTACACGGGTCTTACCGGCCTGGGCGTTCATGTCGAGAGCCAGGCGACCTTCGCCGAGTGGTATCGCACCACGAGTGGCGTGAACCATCCCACCGCGGCGAAGATGACCCTGTGGAAGACCGCCGCTGGCGGATACGTGAACCGCTACGGCGCGAACGGCGAGCAGTGGCAGCCGGGCGTCGATGGCAACCCGCTTTTCTTTCCCGTCGATCAGGACCCGTTCACACCGGCTGCGGAACTGACGGCTGCACAGGTTCCGGCGTTCTACGACCCCACCCTGCCCTACGACGTGGACGCGAAGGGCAACCAGCGACTGCACAACTTCAGTTTCACGAGCGAAGTTCGCTATTGGTTCAAGTACGAAGCTGGCACAACCTACGAACTCGATTTCGTCGGCGACGACGACGTCTGGGTATTCATCAACAAGAAACTCGCCGTCGATCTGGGCGGGCTGCATCCGCCGTCCGCAGGCTCGGTTACGCTGACCGCTGCCACGGCGGCAAAGCTCGGCAATCTTGCCATCGGCAACGTTTACGAGATCGCCGTGTTTCAGACCGAACGCCAGACCGACGCTTCGTCGTACAAACTGACACTGAGCGGCTTCAACGCCGCGCCGACCACGTGCGTGTCGACTTGCGGCGACGGCGTGGCGGTCGCCAACGAGGAGTGCGACAACGGCAAGAACAACAGCGATACCGCCTACGGCGGATGTACCACTGCCTGCAAATGGGGCCCCTTTTGCGGCGACGGTATCGTCAATGGTCCGGAGGAATGCGACACTGGCAAGAACAACGGCATGCAGTACGGCACCGGCGGCTGCACCCTCGGATGCACGCTGCCGCACCACTGTGGCGACGGACACGTGGATACCGACCACGGAGAGGAGTGCGACCTTGGCAACAAGAACGGCGTTGCCCTAGACCATAGCGGTGCGCCCTCCACCGATCCTAGCGCGCAGATCGACTGCACCACCGAGTGCAAGATTCCGCCGGGCATCGTGTTCTAGAACTTCCAGCCGAGAGGTGGTGAGGGAGTATCGGCAGAACAAGGTGTTCTTTGCCTGTCATGCCGCCAGTCGCTCCCATCCTGCCGACGCAAAGTAGGTCTCCCCGGACGTTCCGAAGTCCCATCAATCTTCTTCTTGCATCCTGTGCATCCGAAAAGCGGTACCATGGTCGTGGGTGATGAAGGAACACGATGTTCGGCAGCGCATGGAGAGCTTCATGAAGATGCCTACGATTGTGGCAGGCATTCTTCTGGCCGGCTTGGTGGGCATGGCGTGCAGCAGTTCCGGTCTCAAGAGGAGTGCACGTGATGCAGGAGCTGCAAGCGGAGGCCAGGCTGGCAGCACCATCAGTAGCGGAACCACCAGCGGCACCGGTGGACCAATTGACTCTGGTGGGGCAGGAGGTGCCAGTATAGGTGGTACCGGTGGGACCATCGGTGCCGGCGGATCAAACGGAAGTGGAGGAACTGCTGGCAGCTCCGGAACTGGCGGCACAGGTGGCCAAGGTCCCATGTGTTTATCGTACTTTATGTGCAACCCAGGTGACCAGCAGGTGGGCATGGACTGCCCAGCGGAGCGCGAGTGCTATACCTTAAGCCTGAGCTGTGGCTCAGGCCGGTACAACACGACTACATGTGTGTTGCCCGTGGGTGTGCATTGTGATGATCCTCTCTTGTGCAATCCTGGCGACACACAGGCAACATTTGGGGACCGAGGCTGGATAGGCTGTGCGGACCCACATGCTTGTTACCAACTCAATCTGTGTGCGTATTTCATTGTGTGCAGATACGGGGCAGACGCCGGTGTGGACGCTGGCGCCTCAGAGGCACATGTGGGTGCTGGCGCTAAGGATACGGGTGCAGATGAGGGAGCCATACCCCATTGTGGTGACGGCATTCTCCAGACGAGTCTTGGCGAGCAATGTGACATGGGGCTACTGAATGGCTTTCGGCCAGATGGGGGCGGTTGCCCTTCTTGCACCGCGGATTGCACGGTTCCTCTTTGTGTTCTCTGAAGCAGCCCGAGCCACGTCACTGCTTCCACCGTGAAGATCGGCGTTGAAGGGAGCGCAGGATGCGCTTGCTGGCACGACCAACGATGGCCTCAATCTCTTGCTGCGTGGGCGCTGGCGCTAGGTGGAACATTTGCAGCGCAGGTCGCTGTTGGCGCGCTGGATGACGGTCGCGGCACCGGACTCGTTGGCATCGTGTGCACACAAAACCGGTGGTTTGGCGGCTTCTTCCGCGCTAGAGCAACACCTCGTTCAAGACACGCCATGATCTACGCCGACTACAACGCGACTACGCCGCTCGATCCCGAGGTGCGTGCTGCGATGAACGAGGCGCTGGACGTAACCTTCGGCAATCCGTCCAGCATCCACAGCGCGGGGCAGGCGGCGCGGCGGCTGGTGGATCGGGCGCGGGCACAAGTCGCGGGGTTGATCGGCGCGGCGCCAGACGAAATCATCTTCACCAGTGGCGGCACCGAGGCCGACAATCTGGCCGTGTTGGGCGTGGCCGATGCGGCGACAGCCAGGGGCATCGTCACCAGCGCGGTCGAGCACAAGGCCGTGCTCGATCCTTGCAAATACCTACAGGCGAAGGGGCACTCGGTCGCTTTCTTGCCTGTGGACCGCGATGGGCGTGTTGACCTTGCGGCGCTAGAGGCCGCGGTTAAGACGGACGTCGCACTGGTCTCGCTGATGCTGGCCAACAACGATACCGGCACGATCCAGCCGGTCGCCGAGGCCGCGCAGACCGCGAAGGCGGCCGGCGTACTGGTGCACACCGACGCCGTGCAGGCGGCGGGCAAGTTACCCATCGACGTGAACAAGCTGGGCGTGTCCTTGCTTTCGTGCTCATCGCACAAGATTCACGGACCCAAAGGGGCCGGTGCTCTTTTCGTCCGGCGCGGTGTGCACCTGACGCCGCTCGCTTACGGTGGCCGGCAAGAGCGCACGCTGCGGCCAGGGACGGAAAACGTGCCGGCGATTGTTGGCTTCGGCAAGGCCTGCGAACTGGCGCGTGCGCGTCTCGATGCCGACGCCCGCCGCGTGGCCGAGCTTCGCGACCATTTCGAGAAGCAGATACTCGCTCGCATTTCCGGCACGCGTGTGAACGGAGGCGGCCAGCGTCTGCCCAATACCACGAACATCGCTTTTCCCCAGCTCGACGGCGAGGCCATCACCATCAACCTCGATATGCTCGGCATGGCGGTGTCGACGGGTGCCGCGTGCAGCTCGGCGGACAAGACGCCGTCGCATGTGCTGCTCGCCATGGGGCAGACGGCGGCCGAGGCGCGCTCGTCGGTGCGATTCTCCTTTGGGCGCGATACCACCGACGAGGAAGTCGACCGCGCGACCAATCTGGTCGTCCAGGCGGTGAAGATCCTGCGCGAGGCTCGGCCATGAGCGATCGCATCGCCATCGCCATGAGCGGCGGCGTGGACAGCAGTGTGGCCGCGGCCATGCTCAAGCAGGCCGGGCATTCCTTGATCGGCGTCACCCTGAAATTGCAGGAATGCCAAGACGCCCACGGCAGCAAATCCTGCTGCGGCGTCGACGGCATCACCCGCGCCCGCGACGTGGCGGGCAGCCTGGGATTCCCGCACTACGTGCTCGATTGCGTGAAGGATTTCGAGCAGCTTGTGCTCTTGCCCGCGTGGCAAGAATACGCCAGCGGCCGCACGCCGAGCCCGTGCCTGCACTGTAACGAACGCGTGAAGTTTGGACTGCTGCTCGACTGGGCCGCACGCCTCGGCATCCCGCGCGTGGCCACCGGGCACTACGCTCGTCTGGAAAAGGATGAAGCCGGCAGACCGATGCTCCTGCGCGGCTGCGACACGGGCAAGGACCAGTCGTACTTCCTCGCTGGGCTGTCGCTCGACCAGCTCGATCGTGCCGTGTTTCCCGTGGGGCATTTGCGGAAGCCCGAGGTGCGCGAATTGGCCAAGGCGCAGGGCTTGCCCACCGCCGAAACGCCGGAAAGCCAGGACGCATGTTTGGTTGCGCCGGGCGAGTCCTATGCCGAAATGTTACGCAAGCACTTCGATGCTCCGGCGCGGCCGGGCGAGATCGTCGACGAAACCGGCCAGGTGGTTGGCCAGCACGACGGCTTTCACACGTTCACCATCGGCCAGCGCAAGGGCCTGCCCGCGGGTGCGGCCGCGCGTCGCTGGGTCAAGGCCATCTCGCCTAGGACTGGCCAGGTGATAGTGACGAGCGATGCCGGCGAACTCGTGGACACGGAGTTCCTGGCCAAGCAGGTGAACTGGCTCGCCGGCGAATTGCCCGCGCAGCCACTCGCGTGTTCAGTGCAAGTTCGCTATCGCCACGCCAGCGAACCCGCCACCATTGTCGCGCAATCCGATGGCACTCTGCACGTCACGCTGAAGACGCCCGTGAAGGCCATCACCCCCGGTCAAGCAGCGGTTTTCTACGACGGAGATCGCACACTTGGCCGCGGGTGGATCGGCTGAAGAACTCTTACCAACCCCCGCAGCCTGAGACGATGATGTCTTGGGTGACGCTGTCGTAGAGATTGTTCAGGTTCGCCACGTCGGGCGCGAAGGCGCAACCGCCGCCCGTCGGTCGCACGGCGTAGGAACCTTGCGGCAGGCCGCTGAATGAATAGTAGCCGCTACCGTCGGTCACGATGCGGCCTTCCTGGGTGCCCGCAAGCGTAACCACGATGCCCGGCACGGGTGTGCCTTGCATGCTCATCACTCGGCCGCTGATGGTGACGCCGCCGCCGTAGGGGGGATCCGATACCATGGGCGGGGCGTAGACGGGACCTCCGTGGTGGCGCCAGTAGCCGGGGCTGTACGCCCAGCGATGGCCGTGCCGTCTCCAGCGTGGCGCTTCCCAGGCGTAACCGGGCTGCGGCGGTTCGGCCCACTCGCCGCCGATCCACACGTGCGTATCGTTTTCCCAGCCCCAGTAGCCGCCGATCCAGATATGCATCGGCGAGGGGCGCGGCGGGCGCGCCTCGTAACGTGCGCGCGGCGGCGCCATCTCGACGTAGATCGGCTGCGCAGGAGTCAGCGGGCGTCCCACGTGCATGGGAGGCATGGGGCGAGGGTGATCAAAGCGCGGCGGCGGTGCCGACGGCATGGGTCGGCCATGCTCGACATGTGCGGGCTGCGCTGGCATGGGGCGCTCGTGCTCGAAGCGTGGCGGCCGGGCAGGCTGCATCGGGCGTCCCGGGTGCTGCATCTCTGTCGCCGCTCGCCCGTGTTGCATGGGCGCGGGCTCGGGCCTCCCCGGCATTCCTTGGTGCTCGTCGTGGCGCTCGCCCGGGCGCGAACCGCCCCCGCGCGGTTCCTGCTGCGGCTGGTGTTGCTGCTGTGGTGGCTGATGCTGTTGCGGCTGTCCCTGCGGTGGTTGATGTTGTTGCGGCTGTCCTTGCTGATGTTGCTCCTGCTGACGTTGTGGCTGCTGCTGATGTTGTCCCTGTGGCTGCTGTCCTTGATTCTGCTGTCCCTGCTGGTTCTTGCGCTGGTCGCGCCGCAAGCGATCGTGGTCATCGTCAGCGAACACATTCCCGGTTCCGAGCCCAAGTAGCAGGACCAGGCAAGCAAGCGAGCTCGAAACAAGTTCTTTCCATGGAGCCTCGACGTAAGTGTTCATGAATGTTCCCCAGACTACCAGCATTGGTGGACGAGCGGACGCAGGGACCGATCGTAGATCTGCTTCACCGCTGCCATGGTTTCGGCGGGCAGCGCGGGCAGGGCCGCGGCGCTCACGTTTTCCTCGACTTGCGCGGGCCGCTTGGCGCCGGGGATGGCGCAGGTCACGGCGTCGTTCATCAGGATCCAGCGCAGGGCGAACGAGGCCATACTCGCGCCTGCCGGCACCAGCGGTCGCAACTCCTCGACCAGCGCCAGCCCAGTCGCAAAGTCGATGCCCGAAAACGTCTCGCCCCGGTCAAAGGCCTCGCCATGGCGATTGAATGTTCTGTGATCGTCCCTGGTGAACGTCGTGCGCGCAGTCATCTTGCCCGCCAGCAATCCCGACGAAAGCGGCAGGCGGGCCAAAATGCCGACCTGCCTTCGCTTCGCCTCGGCAAAGAACAGCTCGGCCGGGCGCTGGCGGAACATGTTGTAGATGATCTGCACGCTTTGCACGCCCGGGAACTCGATGGCCTTGAGCGCCTCTTCCACACGCTCGACGCTGACGCCATAGAAACGGATCTTCCCGGCGCGCACGAGCCCGTCCATCACCTCGAAAACCTCGGGGCGATAGTAGACGTCGGTGGGCGGGCAGTGGAGCTGGACCAGATCGAGCGCGTCGGTCTTCAAGTTTACCAGACTGCGCTCGACGAAACGAGTGAGATTCTCCCGATTGTACCCGTCCGCCGAGTGCGGATTCAGCCGGCGTCCGGCCTTGGTCGCGATGATGATGGGTTCGCTGCGTTCGCGCCGCAGCTTCGCCAACAACCGTTCGCTGTGACCATCGCCGTAGACATCGGCGGTGTCGAAGAAGTTCACGCCCAGGTCGACCGCGCGACGGAGGGCCTTGAGCGAGTCGTTGTCCTCGACCGGGCCCCAGGTGCCGCCGATGGCCCAGGCGCCGAAGCTGATGGTCGAAATGTTGTAGCTGGTTCTTCCGAGGGGTCGATGGTCCATGGCCGGCAAGCATGCCGAAGAGGGCGGGGCGATTCAATGTGAACCCCGTGGTGGCCCCAATATCACCTAGGTGACATTCTGTCTGGGTACGACTCTTGCTATCTGGTGAACCATGGCAGCTATCGATTCACTCCTGACCCTCATCGACGCGCAGCAGGCGACGGGGATCGTCCTGCGCGCGCGTGAGATCCCTGTGCTGGTCGGCGGCAAGGGCCGCGGCCTGACCATGCCTCCGCTCGACTTCGCCACCATCGAGACCTTCGCCGTCGAGGTGCTGACCGCGGACGAGTTGGAGACGCTGCGCCTGTCGGGCGCATGCGACACCGTCTACCGATGCGCGAAGGGCACGTTCACGGTGGAGGCGCGACTAAGCGGTGACAACATGTCACTCAAGCTGCGCCGCGGAGGAGCCCAAGTGGCAAAGTCCGCGGCGCCCGTGGCGCCAGCGCCCGTGGCGCCAGCCGCGCCGCCCCCGACGCAAGTTGCGGCTCCCGCTCAAGTGGAGGCTTCGCCGACGGCAGTTGCGACGACTGTCGAGCCCGCCGAGCCAGCAGTCGAAGATCCTGCGCGTGCGGCGGTGGCGGCTCGCTTGGCTGGCGTCATAGCCCGCGCCGCTAGCCAGGAGGTTTCGGATATCGTCATCTCCGCCGGTCAGCCGCTTTGGATCAAGTCAACCGCTGGCTTCGCAGCGGCCTCGGCCGCAGCTATCAGCGAAACGGAGATCCGTGCCTTCGCCGACTCGATCCTCGATCCAGCGCGCCGCCGCGTTCTGGAAAACGCCGGCAGCGTGGATCTGCCCTGGGTGGCGCCGGACATCGACGACGGGCCACAGCGCTTTCGCGTGAACGTCTTCACCCAGGCGCACGGCTTGGCCATTGCCTTGCGCCCCATCAACCGGCAGGCCCCGTCGTTCGCGGAATTGAATCTGCCCGACAGCATCGGTGGCTTGGCTGGCGTGACTTCCGGCATGGTGCTGGTGGTCGGGCAGGCCGGCGCGGGTAAGTCCAGCACCCTGGCCGCCATGGTTGAAACCGTCAACCGCACCTGCGCTCGTCACGTCATCACGCTCGAGGATCCCATCGAGTTCGTATACCGGCCACGGCGCTGCCTTATCCACCAGCGCGAGGTCGGCACCCACGTCGAGAGTTTTTCCGCCGGCCTGCGCGCGGCCCTGCGCGAGTGTCCCGACATGATTCTCGTGGGCGAGATGCGCGACCGCGAGACCGTGGCCCTGGCGCTGACCGCGGCCGAGACCGGCCATCTCGTACTGTCGACCCTTCACAGCGGCAGCGCGCCCATGGCCATCGACCGCATCGTCGACATCTTTCCCGAGCATCAGCAAGGGCAGATCCGCCAGCAGGTCGCGGGTTCGCTGCGCGCGGTGCTGACCCAACAGCTTCTTCCCGGCGCGCGGCCCGGCACCCGCTATCCGGCCATCGAGCTGCTGACGGTCAACTACGCCGTCGGGGCGCTCATTCGCGAGGGCAAGACGCACCAGCTGGCAAGCCAGATCCAGACCGGCCGCGAGGACGGCATGGTCGCCTTCGAAGCCTCGCTGTTCGAGCTGATTCGCACGGGCAAGATCACGCGCGACGTGGCCGTGGCCGCGGCACGCGATCCGGCGGAGTTGCAACGGCGCCTGCGCGAGGCGCGGCTGTAGAAAGGGGGAACGTGACTTCGAGTCCACTCACCATCTGGTCGAATCTTCAGCTCACCGGGCGAGCGCTTGCTGCTCTCCAATCCGGCCTCGGTCCGCACCGTCTGGTGCGCGCGGCCGAATCGACCACGTGCTTTCAACCCATCGGACGTCACGATCCCGCGTTGGCCGAGGCGGATGTCGCCTTTGGCCAACCCGAAGCGGATCAATGCGCATCTTGCGCGCGACTGCTTTGGGTCCATCTGGCCAGCGCCGGGTACACGACCTTTGCCAGCGACGACATCCGCGCCCAGCTCATCGCTCGCGGCATTCCCCTGACGAACAGCTCCTTGGTCTACGACGAGCCCTGCGCACAGCATGCGCTTGCCTTCATGTTGGCCGAGGCCCGGCAACTGCCCGGTTCGATCCGCGACCAGGCGACGACCCACGCCTGGAACACCCCGCCCACGCGGGCAGCTTCGTTCTTGCTCAAGGGACAGACGGTCTTGTTGGTCGGATACGGTGCCATTGCCAAGCGGCTAGCCGAGTTGCTAGCACCTTTCGGCCTGCACCTGGTCGGTTTCCGGCGCCGCCCACGCGGCGACGAGCCCATCGAGGTGCGCCCGATGGCCGAACTCGCCGAATGGCTCCCTCGCGCTGACTGGGTTATCGACATCTTGCCCGCGGCGAATGACACGGCCGGCTTTTTCGATCAGCCGAAGTTTGTCGCCATGAAGCCCGGCGCGAGCTTCATGAACATCGGGCGGGGCGCCACCGTGGACCAGACCGCTCTGCTCGCGGCCCTGCGCAGTCACCTGCGCTCCGCCTACTTGGATGTTACTTCGCCCGAACCCCTGCCGCTCGAGCACCCACTGTGGTCGGCACCGAGCTGCTTCATCACACCCCATGTGGCTGGCGGGCACGAAGACGAATGCGACCGCCTGGTGGCGCTGTTCCTGGCCAACCTCGATCACTACCAGCGCGGCTTGCCACTTGCGGGGCGGGTTTACTAATCGTGGCCCATTCCAAGCTCCTACGCCTGGCCTCGTCTGCGGTACACTCCGGCGCGGATGACTTCCCCGGATCTTACCCGACGCTACCTTGAATTTCTCGACTGGCCCGAGGTGTGCGCCGAGCTCGCGCAGCGGGCGCACTCGTCGCGCGGCGTGACTGCGTGCCAGACGTTGCCCTTGTGCGATTCGGCCGCCGAGGCGCGCGAGCGCATGGCCGAAGTAACGGAGGCGGCGGCGATCTTGCGCACGGGCGAGTCTTTGCCAGCGCTGAATTTTCCGGAAATCGAGATCCATCTGCGCTCGGTCAGTCAGGGCATCCCGCTCGGCCCCGAGGAGCTGCGCCTGGTCGCCGATTTCTGCGAGGTCGTGGCCAATGCCCGACGATTTTTCGGCCGCATTCAGCCCGACGGCGTGTTGCAGACGCCGCGCTTGTCGCGCATGGCGGCCACGCTTGGCTACCACGAAGATCTGGTGCGGCTCGCACGCGAGACGTTCGATGCCACGGGCGAGCTGCGCAGCAGCGCCTCGCCCGAGCTGGCGCGTTTGCGCGGCGAGCGCGACCACGTGGCGGCCCGGGCGCGCGAGCAGGCCGAGCAGATTCTCGGCTCGGAGGAGTACACGCCCTATTTGCAGGATCAGTTCGTGACCTTGCGCGAAGACCGTTTCGTGCTGCCCTTGCGAGCGTCGTTCAAATCCATGGGCCTCGGCATCGTGCACGACACCTCGCGCACCGGCGAAACCGTGTTCGTCGAACCGACCGCGATGGTCGAGCTCAACAATCGCTTGAAGGTCGCCGAGATCGACATCCGGCGCGAAAGTCGGCGTATTTTGGAAGAGCTGGCCGCCGCGGTGTCAGAGGCTGCGCCCCACCTGCGCAGCGATCGCGACACGCTGTCGCGGCTGGATGTCATCGGCGCTTCGGCCCGCTTGGCCGAGGCTTATGAAGGCATGCCGGTCGAGATCGTCGACGAGCCCATTGTCGAACTGACGTCGCTGCGCCACCCACTGCTCGCCCTGCGCGCGGCCAGCGAAAAGCGGACGGTGACCGCCAACAACCTTGTGCTGGGCGACGTGCCAGGCTGGAGCAAGGCCAAGGCCCTGGTGGTCAGCGGCCCCAATGCTGGCGGGAAAACCGTGCTGCTCAAATCTGTGGGGTTGGCGGCTCTGCTCGCGCGCGCTGGACTGCACGTGCCGGTGGCTGCTGGAAGTCGCGTGGGTTTCTTTGATCGCGTGCTGGCCGACATCGGGGATCAGCAGTCAGTGCGCGGCGACCTATCGACCTTCTCGGCGCACCTGGCGAATCTCGCCGGAATTCTCGAAACAGCGACCACCGCGCACGACGAGAACTTGCTCATTCTGTGCGACGAACTGATGGTGGGGACGCATCCGGATCAGGGCGCTGCCCTGGCGCGCGCCATGCTGGAGGCGCTGGGCGAGGCGCCCGGTCTCATTGTGGTCACCACTCACTTCGACAGCCTCAAGGCCCTGGCGGAAAGCGACGAGCGCTTCCGCAACGCCGGTATGGAATACGACCTGGTGAAACTGCGGCCGACCTTCCGGCTCAAGGACGGCGTGCCCGGCCGCTCCTATGCGCTCGACATCGCGGCCCGCATCGGGTTGCCCGACGAGGTTTTGGCCAGAGCCCGCTCGCTCATGAACGAGAGCAGCCTCGGTTTGGAAGAAACCCTGCGCAACCTGCAAACGCGTGAACAAGCCCTCGAACGTGCGAGCCAGGAGCTGGAGCAAACCCGCATCGAGCTCGAAGAGGCGAAACAGGAACTGGAAGTGCGCACCGATGCGGAAAAAACCGCGACCGAGGCTCTGACCCGGCGCGAGCGGGAGCTGGCCATGCGCTCGCGCGAGACCATTGATGCGGCCGTGCGCGACGCGCGCGAGGCCATCTCGGAGATCGTGCGCGAGGTCCGGCGCGAACGCAGCCCACAGGCCGCCGAGGCCGCGCGCGTGTTGCTGGACAAGAAAGCCAAGGAAGTTACCGCCAAGCTGCCCGAGCCGCCAGCGCTCGATCTCAATCGACTGCGCGAGGCACTGGCCAATCGCGGGCTGGGTTCGGGCGACAAGAACAAGAAGCGTCAGCCAGCGCAGCGAGCGAAAAGTGCCGAAGCGCCCGCCACCGAGGCGCCCGCGTCTGCGCCGACACTGGTCCTGCAGTCACGCGCCAACACCCTCGATTTGCGCGGCCAGCGCGCCGACGAGGCGCTGGCTGAACTGGAAGCCTTTCTCGATCGCACGGCGCTCGAAGGCGCGGACACCGTGTTCGTGATCCATGGCCACGGCACGGGCGCGCTTCGCAAGGTCGTGCGCGAGTACCTGGCCACGTCCCCCTACGTAGGGCGCTTTCGCGCCGGAGGTGCCGGCGAGGGCGGCGATGGCGTGAGCGTGGTTTCGCTCAAGGGCTAGTCTTGAAGATCCACAAGGAAGACATCCTCCCCGGCCTAGTCGTTGCCGCGATCCTCGTGGCAACGCTGCCCGCGCTCGTGCAACTAGGCTGGCATGCGCGCCTTTTCGCTGGCCGAGCCACGTTCCCGCTCGATCTCGAATGGATGGAAGGGGGCACGCTGCTGCACGCGCAGCGGATCGCGCAGGGCAAGGGGATCTACGTCGAGCCGTCGCTCGACTTCATCCCGTTTCTCTACACGCCGCTTTATCCCGCACTGCTGGCCCTGCTGTCGTTTGTCTTGCCACTCGGCTACTTGCTCGGCCGCCTGGTTTCGATCGCTGCATTCACCGGAGCGCTCGTATTGGTCGTGGTGACCAGCATGGGTGAGTCGCAGGATCGCCGGCGCAAAGTCCTTGCCGCCCTCGCGGGCATCGGCGGCGCCGGCGCTATTGCCGCCAGTTTTGCCTTCACCGGCTACTTCTACGATCTGGTTCGCTCGGATTCGCTGTTGCTTGCCCTGGAAGCCCTGGCCCTGTGGCTCGCCCTGCGCGGGCAAGGTTGGAAGAGCGCTGCGCTCGCCGGGCTTTTCATCGCGCTCGGCTTTTTCGCGAAGCAGACAGCCACCATTCTCGGCGTCGGTCTTGGGCTGGGCTTGCTGGTGGCGAATTTCCGTCGCGGCCTCGTCTACGGTCTGTCTGCAGCGGTGACCCTCGTTGCTGGAATTGGCCTCCTAGTGAAGACTTCCGGGGGATGGTTCTGGACCTATATTTTCAAGCTGCACCAGAGCCACGCCTTTCGCAAAGAGGCTGTCACCGACGTCGCGCTGCCGTTCACACAGCAATTCGCCTGGCCGCTTTTCCTGGCGCTGGTGTTGGCGACGGCCGGCTTGGCCCTGTCGCGCAAGCTGCGGCGGAGCGACGCCATCTTGCTCGCGGCCGCCGCGGCTGGCGAGGTCGCGGCTTTGGTCGGGTTCGGCACCCAGTGGGCAGACAGCAATGCCTTCATTCCGGCGGTTTTCTTTCCCGCCTTCGCGACCGCGGTTCTGGCGGCGCGCCTTCTCGATGTGGCGCTTGCCGGGCGGAGATGGGGCGCCATGTTTGTGGCCGCTGCCGTGGCGCTCTTACTCGGTTCGCAGAGTATGCACACGGCACCGCCGACGCCGGTGCGTGGCCGAGTTCGGCCTCCGATCTTATCTGGCTGGCCGCGCCTGGGCCATGCCTTGCCCAGGCTGGCCAGCGCGGTTCCAAGCGCCCAGGATCGCGTGGCCGCCGGCCGCTTGCTCGACGAGCTGCGCGCCTTGCCCGAGCCGCTGTTCATTCCCTTCCACACCTACTATGCCGTGCTCGCCGGCAAGCAACCGTTCGTTCACCGCATGGGCGTGCGCGATGTCGAGGCTGCGCTCGGCCGTCCCAAAAGACTCGACCAGGCCATCGCCGACCAGCGCTTCGCCGCCGTCGTGCTCGATTGGAAGTCGTATCCAGGCGAATGGCCCAATCTCGATCGCCGCTACCA